>Ga0213868_10001199_pt1 | contig 25003 bp, 19 predicted proteins | sample PICome_9_FD_160087 | JGI IMG/M metagenome (GOLD analysis project Ga0213868, IMG submission 160087) | Coastal seawater microbial communities near Pivers Island, North Carolina, United States - PICO127 | ecosystem: Environmental > Aquatic > Marine > Coastal | place: USA: North Carolina... | reverse complement strand
TGAGTATGCTGTGAAATTTATGAACCAGTTTAATGTGTTTGAATGGACGACACAATCCAATTATGTCGTTTAAATTGTTCTTTCTGTTAATCACAAGTCTCTGGATCTAATCCAGACACTCATGTTGACCCTGTTCCATTAAATCTGTCTATTTGGAAAACGTGATAGCTTTTCAAGGTATAGATCGAGTTCTCGGTCGCTAACAATATATTCATCAGGTTTCTTCCCAGAAAAAGTTTGCGTTCTGTTAAAAGACAAATCAGGATTCTCTGTGTAATATTTTTTGATCTGCTCCCAAGTATTACACACATTTTCAATGATTTTGACGGCGTCTTGATGAGAAGTGCTTGGGAGTATGTGCAATTTCCTTACCGGGGATATGAATCCACCCACGGACAAATGACGGAAGACTGGTAGACGACTCAGTTTAAAGAAAGGATTGGTTTTTGATACAATAATATTCTCCAAATCATCCTGATGGTGATTACAAGAATCAATTCATATCAATATGATCGTTTTTTAAAATGAAATGTGGTAAAATACAATGGGGAGACAATATGACTTACCGGATTAATAATACGCTGTTTGATTACAGTCATATTAATAATGAAGGAAATCCAAAGAAATGACGGGAGCCAAGCTACTGTTGGAGACATTTGATACTGGTATCTTTGCGCACCCAAAGGCGAAAATTCATTCGAACGAGAATATTTGACTTCGCCAATAAGACAATGATATTCACCCTCAACCGGAGGAACATCCGAGTTTTCATCGATCTGAGTATCAAGAGCCTGTTCGGGATAAGAAAATGCCAACCAGAAACGAACAAGACTTTGGTATGATCTCTGAAGATATCTCAGTTCTGTATCTAAAGTCTGGTATGCGGCTCTGTAATTGAAACTTGCCATGTAGTTTGATGAGTATAACCGCACAGTGCCCAGTCTGTGAAGAAGAACCCGTGTTATGAGATCAAATGTATCGTCATCTCGTGGTTGATAGTGATAGAATGGAGGAATAATTGGCTTATCTTCTCCATCTTTTGAACGTGAAGAACCTTGAATAACACGTTTCACTTTCTTCAGTCTGTGTCGAGAACGCTTGTGGTGTTTTGCCTGTTGAGCTGTGCAAGGAACAAGTTCGCCCTCTTCAATATCAAACAAAATGGACAGTGGGGGTACGGTAGGATCTCCGACGGGTCCAAACGCAATTTCGTGTGCTTCAAATACAAATTCCGTTGGCACGGTAGTGTCTTCAATATTTGGTCCCATGATCTCTTTCAAGACTTTAACGGGCGTATTTTCGGGACCGATAACTGTTCGTATCGCGTACTTGCGGGATTGCAATAGCATACACAAATCACCGCGAAAGATATGAGAAGGCAAGTACGAGTAGGCAGCTCCGAGACGGGATTCTCTCATTTTCAACACGATGTCTAGTTTGAATTCCTCGCTTAGCTGGTTTGCCAAATGATTAGGGGGGAAGGACGAGTTACTTTCTGAGTCTTCTGTATCTAGATTGCAAACAAAGTTGTAGAAATGATTCCAACTTGATTCGCTACAATCTTCAGCATTTTTTGTTTGTGCTATTGGTATGAAACCATAAATAGGACAGCAATTATAGATTGACGCGAGTTGTTCATGATGAAATCGGTCCACGTTGGACCCATCCTCCACTACTTTGTTCACCATGGTTTCAGTATGTGGTAGCCAAGCTGTGGCTGGAGGTTCGGAATCTATACGTGGATCGTGCAACCCTGTACATCGTTGATCAAATGGACTGAATGAAAGACGAGAGAGAGTGAGATAAGAGATGAGGCAGTAAACATTCATTCCTCAAACGTCAAGGTTTACAGAATACTTACCAAGACCCTGTTCCAACCCATGTAAGACACGGATGTGTTCGAAATATCTCGATATCAATCAATCCAGCTCGTTCCAGATCAAGTAGTTTGGTGAACTTTAATTCATCTTCACCATGAGCATAATTGCATTTATCCCCAAAGGGACATCCCTTTTCCGTGAAAAAGTTTCGACATAATTCAGTCTTGACCTTGGCACTCCGGAAAGGATCGCCACGAAGATTTTGCGGAGGAGGCGAACCTTTGCCAGGATTCCGAGGAGATATTTTCGGGCTGGCACTTTCAATTCTTCGCCCTCGTGAACTCTGTGGTTAGTGAAATAGTTTGAACGATTAGAATTCATTAGTACACCATATTTTCATTCGACAAATGACAAAATGGATACATGCATACTCTGAAACGTACCAAACTTCTTCTACTGTCCGTGCTTCGACTTCTGCCTCTTCCACGATTTGATAGATTTGTAGTGCGGAGTCGTCTTGGTCCGAATTCGGAAGATGTACCCTCATCAATACTACCTAATGTATCAATACTCGGAGTGGCTGAAGCAGGACGATATCTACTATGCAATATTTCTGCTGTTGGTAATTGTGATGTAACATCGTGGGGTGAAGTTTGTAACAATGCCGATACTTTGCTTTCTTCATCTGTATTATCACCATGATCTAATTGACTCTGAGAGAGAGGAGTAAAATAGTTCTGTCCAACTCTTGATGAAGTTAAGGGAGTTCTAAAGTTCGTTGTGAACCAATTTGATGATTGATGTGGATCAGACACTGCTCTCGTATTGACTGCTGGTATTTGACCTCCTATATAATCTGGTGACATGGTGGAGAAAGCAGATGACCCCGACGTCGTGATGGTTGTTCCAGGAGAAGGAAAGATATGTCCTGAATCATCATAAGCACTTCTAGGTATTGTTGGTGGTGAAATATTAAAACCAAACCTCTGCTGTTCGGACGCAGAGCGTCTCCAAGGTGGATTGCCTAGAAAAGTGGGATTATCACTCATGTGACGACGAATTTCGTCATCTTCATCCATGATTCCCAATTTTTCGAATCTTCTTACAGTAAGAGTGGCTCTGGCATCAAAGGCGGGCCCTCCCCTCTAACAAAACACGTCCTCTGTAATGGTTGATACAGTGCTATGGTTGTCACCCTGGAAACAATTGCTGAGCCTATGTACTTATAGATCTGTAATCACAAGTTTTAAAGTTTCATACGCGGGAGACTGCTTTCAAATTCCTTTAGAACATACACGAGCGCGCCCAAAAAAACAAGTTTTCAAAATTGTTTGCTATACTCCGAGAATGAGTCCCGGTTAAATTAGTCTTTTGACAAAACTATCTTCACTTTTTTACACTCATTTCCTCTATTGCAGCCATCAGAGCCACTTCAGTAGCCTTTGTTTCTTTCACAGGCTGAGAAGCACTAGTACTAGTACTTGCACAGATTATGATTTTATTTGGGTAATCTTGTGCAGCCCTCTTCATAGTTTCAGAGCTGATCGACGGTAAGAAGGCTTTACCACAGGCCATGGCCATTTCTAAATCGTTGTCATCGTCACACAAACAGATACAATTTTGAAGTAATTCATCACCCTTATCATCCTTAGAATTCTTCGAATATTGTAATGCAAGGTAGGCACAGCTAAAGGGAGATGAAAAAAATCAAAAGAAGAGCGAGTTGGATAAGTGTCAGAAACAACGTCCATCAACAACATTTCATCATCTATATCCATGGAACGTGTGTTCTTACCAATTCCTTTTACCACTTTCCATCGGATAGAAATCAATGCATCCTAGATTTATACTTGAGCCTAAACCATTCACAGAAACATCAAGAGTAGATAAAGATTCAAAGTCTTCTTTGGAAGCTTGATTTTGTTGATTCAAATTGACTCGGAAACAACTTGCATATCCCTTGTGATCAATGACAAAACCTTGAGATTGCAACTCCTTTGCAAAATTCCATAAATTACCTTTACGTTGTTCCAATGGTGTACAATATATTTCTTCGGTCTTGTTCAAAAAAATATCCATAGAATCACCAATGTATCCATCCAACCCTGCTGCTTCATCTCTTGACATGAGAGATCGCCATTCCATATCCTCCACTAACCCAAATGGTGTCAGATCCTCGTCTGTGGCACCATCAAAGGGTTCTGGTTGAATTATATTCCCCGTGTAGTCACTTAAATTAGTGACTGGATAGAAAATACGACCTCCAGCTTCTGTCGCATATGCATCTGCTTTGGGAAGGAAGGGTAGTCTTTTAATGAAAGTTTGTGTCCTCATTCCACTAATGATGATAAATTTTGCGTTGGATTGACGTCGAATGTTTTGACAAAGTTGAAGAGTCTTGGAGGATATAACCCCTTTCATCCCAGTTGAACTCGGAGGTAAGAGTAACAATCGGTTTCCGTCTTCTGAAGGTGATTCAGCCGTGTCAGGGTAATGTACCAACGTCCCATCTACGTCACTGAATATAATTTTAGGATTTTCATTCGACATGGATGATATTAGTTCCGTGGGTAAGTTACGAGTATGACTGTTATTACTACTACTTCCACCCAAAATAGAGATAATTCTTTGATACGTTCCACTCGATGGGTCGACTATGTGAAGGTTGGCTTCTACCTCCAACTGCACGATTAATATCAAAGCTAAAAGAATAAAAATCAAAAGATGTCTATTCATCAATCAATAACTTGAATGTATTTATTTGTATTTGGTTGTTATGAGAAATGTGTTATGTGTAAAATGAGTATCTACCCGAATCGAAACGCGGATAAGAGAGAAGAGTGACAAGTGACAAGTGACAAGCGACAACAAACAACGAGATAATAAGGCTTAAGAATAGCTTAGAGCTACTGGATGCAATTGAATTCATTTGACAATCACCAATATTGATTTCAAGGGCAAATGTCGGAAATTGGGGAGTTTGGGACGAAGTCATCCTACGAAGCAGCTGAGAAATGGTGTGAAAATGTGATCCAAAGTGGACATGAACTCTTCTTCAGTCTAGAAATATTTGATTCTGAATTAATGAACGCATCCCGTACACTTAACTTTCCTATAGAAGCCTTAAGTTCATTTCTTCGTAATGCTCATCTGAATCATATAAAGAAACGAACACACCCTATACGGACTTTGATGCAGACATCTATTCCGAATGAATACAAATCAGGTATATCTGTTCTTCAATTGGCCAAAAAGTATAATTTTTCACCTGCCATGTTTGCTAGATCTCTTGTGGAACATATCACGGATCTTCCTAAGAAATCAATTACGCTTGCACTTCGAAATCCTATTGAATATTTAACTGTTGATTTGATTCATGAAGAGTATAGAGATTTGGAAAATGATCCTATTCGTATTGATCCATTTTCAGGTAAGAAAGAAAAAGTGAAAAACACATGTACACGCTTGGCGAAAGAAATTCTAGAAGCCGTCACTTCAGATCCAATATATGGGCCAAGGTTCGATACGCAACGGAATCAAATGGGGGTTGAATATGAAATTTTATTGGAACGATCATTGAAAGTCATGGGTATATCCTTTGAAAATGAAGAACAGCTTCGATTGAAGGGAACATCAAGGACACCGGATATTTTGTTTACTTGTCCAGTCGGAATCAAAGTTCCAAAACGGTGTGATGGTAGTCCTACAGGTACAAGTAATAGTGAAGATAAAACTGAATGGAAAATGATATGTTGGATAGATTCGAAAGCATTATTTGGTGACGTAAAATCTCATCAAACCGTTTTACAACAAGCAGAAACATATGTACATCGGTATGGACCTGGGTTGATTTTATACTGGTTTGGTCATGCACCTACGGAATTACTGAGTAATGCTCATGGTGATGTATTTGTTGCAGGTTGGAATGTACCCAAGCTATTCATGCTTGCAACTGGAGACATTGCACAAGATGGTAGACACTCAGAAGTGCGATCGTATGAACAATGAAATTACATATTTTAGTTTTTCTAAACGATTTTTTCTCTAGCGAGCGAGTGGATTAGCTAACTTTCATTTGAAGGTTCTGAAGTGCTTATGAAACTGTAATTTTCAATCTGAATCTCGTTGCAATCAAACACAAAAATGACACGACCGGTAACAGATGATGTGCGTACTCTTTCACTTGCGCTCACATCGCATGATTCAACGAAAATAGAAAACCCCTGTTCTCCTAAAGGTAAAATAATTTCCCTGGACAAAGTATCGCCCATTTCCCATGTGCCGTCTTTCGGTAAGTCTTGACGAAACAGAACGTGCATAATTTCTTGTGCAAGCTCTTTTGCTGATATGATATTCTCACTATACTGAACTAGAAAATCGTACAACCCGGTCTCTTTCGAGTTTATTTGTACAAATTCACCTTCATTCTCATATCTTTTTTGGACAAATATGCTCATGACATTTTGGAATTCAATGATTGAAGGAAGATGAAAACAGTCGCTCTGATCCATCTCGTCCTCTGCATTGCCTGTAACTTGAATGGATGATGTATGTCTCATCTTTTCTAAATGGTCTTTTTGTAATGTTTCAAGACTATTGAACTGTGAAACAAGTTGTTCAAGTGGAACACTTGAATCGGCTCTTCCATTGTACGATCCACTTTTGCGTATGAGTTGGTGATGTGTCGTGCCTTTGGATGACAATTTGACCTGTGGAGCTGAACGCGACCTATTATATGCTGATATGTTACCTTTTCTCATTTTTATCTTCTCTCTATTTACTGAGTGTACATGTGTTATCAAGGATTCTTCCAATCCGCTGAACCTTTCATTTGATCTTGAATGAATATCATTCAGTGTTTGAAGGCTAGTATTCGCTATACTCGATGTTTGTTTTCTAAATACCCTCGGAGGCTGTATTTTAGATATTCGTTTGGTATCAGATCCTTGTTTTTGAATAATATTCGGTGCAATAATGTTGTCGTCCTGAGATGAATCAGTCAATGATAAAAGCGTTGAATCGTCCATTTGTTCTTTCACTATTAAATGGTCTAGAAAAGGAAGCATATCATCAAACTTATTTGAATCCGAAGATGTTAATTCAGTTTCGGATGCTCTAAATTCATCTTCCAACATCATTTATCAAATTCGAGTCAAGAATGAACTTGCAATAAGACACTGTGTATTAATTCTGTTGAATTCCGCGACACATGTGTCGTCGTAATCTTGAATCGTGCGTTGAGCGTTGAAAGGCGTTGAACAATAAATGACACAATAACCGTATTTACTTGGTAGTCGTATCTTGAAAAGATAGAGAGAGTGATAAACTCATATGAGATAAGTGATGTGTGATGTGACCAGAGAGATATATTTGAACGACGAACAACACAGTTTAAAAACATGAAACAACTTGAATTCTTTCATTTTGCATTCGATTCTTCTATTGATCTACACTGATAATAGTGGCTCATTTGTAGTGGGCGCTTCTCTCCCTCTTTTGTTCTCTGTTTCTTTCAAGTTTGAGCAAAATGTATCGCCCGTCAACTACATCGACTTTTGATTAAATCGTAGCACAACTATATTTTATCACTGTTCTACTATTATATATGTTTAATGCATACTTGAATATTTATCTTGAACGTAGCGTGCTAAACACATCCGACAAGCAAGTGGGCATGTTTGAATCATATACAACCTATTTTTTTCACATTCTTCCCTTGAGGCCCAAAATGAACACAATTCATTTTCATTTCTGCATATTGACCTTACATTTGATGTGTACGTTGACACTTCTTCAATGTAGTATAAATATGTGTCTTCTATTATCTGGGTTGTTTTCTTTCTTTCATCATCTGATCCTTGTACCTGCTGATGGATTCCAAAGTGTACAGTATCATAATCAATTCGTGATTGCACTGCATTTCGCGATCCACTTAAGCATAAATAATCATTTTCTTCTGTGACTGAAACACATTTGGTGTCACTAGAATGAACCCATTCTAAAAGAGAACCCATGAATATCCATATTTCAAATACCAGGAATGATTTCGAGAATCGCGAATGATTGTGATGCATCTTCTTTACTAACTCATGAACCTTAAAAGGTATAAGAAACTGTTGAAACGTATGAGATGCAGTGTGAACTGTGTCTTGTCAGTGGTGGAGAGTGCTCAGTGGAGAGGATTAAAATTTTAGGGCATCAGCTGTAGCCTGTTAGAAGTAGTTTATTCTATAAGTTTACTTCGTTGTTTCTTGTATCTGATCGATGCTACGAGCTAACGACTAACGACACTCGCCACTCGTCTTGTTTCTTGTTCTCAAAACCATAACTGAATTCAGACAAAAAGTCTTGATTTGTTCCAAAAGTTCGATTTATTTTGGATGGAAGGCAAATGAGTTCCAAGTGGTCGTTTTTATCCAATCGGAACAGGGGGTCCGATGTGGAAGAAGCCAATACGCAAAGAAAGACATCATCGGTTGAGTCAAGAGATGGCGATGGTGACGTTGATGATGATGTACCAAGTTCACAATTGAATGATCGGGTTGTAACGGGTCAATCGGTATCAGCCAAGCAAACTCATAATAATAATTCCTTTTCGTTGCCAGTTGGTCTATCAGGACCAAACGCCATCAAATTCTCACCAAGAATATCAGAAAATCAAGATGAAAGACAGCGATTCATTTCTTTTATCTCAAGCTACTGGAATGGAACAATAGAAAATGGAAAAAACTCGAGTTCTGGGTCAAATAGTATGGCACAAAAGAGACTATGTGCGATGGATCTGGGGCCATTATGGCAAGAAGTTGAGCGACGAGATATTAATGATGCACAAGATGGACAAGATTACGTAACACACATGTCTATGAAACTTCTCGATCCTGATTTCGTTATGAATCAGTTTGTTATGCCTGTGATAAATTCATCGTTGCCATTTCATCGAAAGCATTGCAGATTGAATGAGGCTCTTTCCACAAGCATGACACCGACAGGAGTTTCTGCGAACATGGCAAATCTAAATTCTTTAGATAATGTTCAAAATCATCAATTATCGTTAGAAGAAAAATTAAGACGAGAACGACAACGAGTACACTCGAATGGTTTAACGGAATTTATTTGGGGAAAGTATCAAGGAAACATGTCTCAATCCCGGTACGAAAGAAATCAATCATCTGATCCAGAACGTGGAATACGATTAATAGTTCCCTTGGGAGGGAATATTTATGTCCAAGATGGTATAGGTCCTCATTCTTCGTGTCCTCTTCGTATTGTCTATGAAAAATCAATGCTCAGTGAACATTCACGTACTTATGGTCCTGCTGTAGGAAGAGATTCCAGTGCAATAGACCCGCAGTTATCACCTGATGGTACTATGATAGCATTTGTTGTAGGTGGTGAATTATTTGTGATGAGTTGTGAAGGTGACACTAGCAATGTATATGGCTCAATGGAGTTACATAGTCATCATGATTATCATCAAAAAACTAAAACTACAATTCGCCCAACTCAAGTAACCTTCGGTGCTGAGATCGACGACACCATATTTCTTGATAACAATAGCCACAACCGGCACGTAGAGGATAATTTAAGACCAGAATGGAATCCGAGTACTGAGAAGAAACGGTTCGGACGCTCAATATCGCATGGTCTTGCTGATTTCGTTGCTCAAGAAGAGATGGATCGATATCGAGGATTTTGGTGGAACGAAGAATCAGATGGAATTTTGTTTGTTAGAGTTGACGAATCATGTGTTCCCCCGTTTCGTATTATGCACCAGGATATGGAAACACACTCAGGGGGCACCTCCAACTACGAAGAGCACCGATATCCATTTGCAGGTCAATCGAATCCTGAGATAGCGTTAGGTTACATTGACATTGATAGAGATAGTATCTTGAATTCATTTTCAGAAGAGTTTTGTGATGATAAAGCTCATGAAGCGTGGTCGAAAGTAAGGTGGTTTCAAGCCCCTGATAATGCATCAGAATATTTAGCTAGAGTTGATTGGCTGCCGGGTAGAGGTGTTTGCGTACAATGGCAAAATCGTGCTCAAACCAAATTGATTTTAGTTAGATATGATATTCAAAGCGGAGCCAGTATTATTTTGCACGAAGAGCACAGTAATGTATGGATTAACCTACATGATATGTTCAAAGTACTCCCAGAGGCTATTCATCCAAGTTTTTACTTGGGTATCAGTAATCCAGGTGACACTGTTCTGCCCGAAGGGTCCTTTTCTTATTTATTTGCATCGGAACGCACAGGCTTCTGTCATCTATACCTTTACACATATATTGCTGGACATTCGAAGGCAACTTTAATACGAGCAGTAAGTAGTGGCGAATGGATGGTTGAGACTATTGTTGGTGTTGATACAAGAAATGATTTGATTTTTGTGACTGGCACATATGACTCGGTAATTGAAAAACATCTATATATGTTACCGTTGAAATCCTCCTCTTCTTCGATGAGTGCCACTTTAAAAGACTCTGATCATAAGATTGGGCGGCAGATTGGGCAAGTGTTGAGTAGTTTAAAGGGAACTCGTAAAGAAAGGAAGTTCAACAGTTTCAAGTATCCAGCTCCTATTGATTCGATGACCACTCCTGACCCTATTCGCATCACTTCGGAGCAGGGGATGCATTATGTTACCATGGATGATACGTGCCGTTTAGTTGTTGATACTTGTTCGGATGTGAATCGACCAACCACTACCAAAATTTACTCGCTTCCCAAGCAATTTCGATTTGATACCGATGCCACGAATATTCTTCAACTTCACTGTGTAATTTACGACTCGACGAAAGAGTTCGACCCTTCGGGTGAAAATAGACCGCCTGAAATCTTGTCATTTCCAACATCTGACGGGACTGAAACTTTATATGCTGCTCTTTACAAGCCAAATCCTAAGGATCATGGAGAAGGTCCCTACCCGTTGATATGTTCTGTGTATGGTGGACCTCACGTTCAACGAGTGGCTCGGTGTTGGACACTCAGTGTTGATGTTAGAGTTCAGAGATTATGTTCGCTTGGCTTCGCTGTAATGAAATGTGACAACAGAGGATCTTCTAGACGCGGTCTTGCATTTGAAGGAGCCATCAAGGGGCGATTAGGTCGAATTGAAGTTCTTGATCAGGTCTCTGCAGTCCGGCACGTTGTTATGAAACGAATTGCGGACCCTCGTCGAGTCGGTATATATGGATGGAGTTACGGAGGATATTTAGCAGCTATGTGTCTGTGCAGGGCTCCTGATATTTTTCGAGTTGCAATCTCCGGTGCTCCGGTAACAAGTTGGGATTGCTATGATACGCACTATACGGAAAGATATATGGGTCTGCCCGATGAAAACCGTGCAGGCTATGAAGAATCTGCTGTTTTTTCTGTAAGTAGCAGGATAGAATGTGTTTTGATACATGATTCCATTCTCATTATTATTTCTTACATAATTTTCTTCTTCCAGCATGTCGATAACATGAACGGAAAGTTGTTAATCATTCATGGATTGATTGATGAAAACGTTCATTTTCGTCATTCGGCAAGATTAATAACAAAGCTTATATCAGCCGGGAAAGACTATGATCTTCTATTATTCCCGAATGAACGACATTCTCCTAAAAGACTTCAAGATAGGATTTACATGGAAAAACGCATAAGTGACTTCTTTATGAAATATCTTGGATCTGCTAGAAGCGCTTCGAACGCGGATTTTGGTCTGTGATGAAAATGAATAAAGCAAGAACTAAGTAATTGTATTTTTATAGAAGTAATATGATGAAGTTTCGAAGTCGAAGTTCGTCTCTCAAAAGTTTCTTGTTATTGGTTCTATCCTGTCTATCTACAGTCCTAATTTCGCGTAGTTCGTTCAATTTTTGATTGATGCGTTTTCATTTTCCGATAACAATCAATATGTATCTACTTGGAATCTTATAAACAATCATGAGCCATCTCATCCCATTTATAGAATCTAGGTTGGCGAGAAAGGAAACCGTCGAGGCCATACATTCGTTGATCACCTATATAAAAAGTCATCCTTCTCACGGTAGTGAATTTATCTTTCTGAAAGATTCTGAGTCTTTCACAGTACATCCTCTTTCACACCAAGCCTTATCATCGCTCATACAGTTATGTGAGTGTGAGATTGATGAAGGCACTGTTATTTATTGCATGCATGAGACAGGCGAAGACAAAGATGAAATTGTTGAATCACTGATTAACAGCGTCAAAAAATGTAAATTTGGTGGCGAATACGTTGTTCTCGGCGTGAAGAGGCAAAATCCATCCCATCGAAGCAAACATATACTATCACCAGGCATTAAGAACAATGTGATTATATCAAATTGTATTATAGAACCAGGGGCGGTAGTGTACAACAACATCATTGTTTCAGATACTATAATATGCAGTAAGGCATCGTTAGTGGGCTGTGGGACTGTTACTGTTACATCATCCGAAGATGGACTAAGAGAAAGTATGATCATCAACATCGGACCTGAAAGTGGTGGCAGTCGTTCCATTCGCGTATTTCCTGAATCTAATGTAGTCGATGTAATGCAATCGATTATCAAATCGGAGACTGTATCGGCATCGGTTACTCCGTCCGATAAGATCCCATGGAACATTGTTTTGGGGGACATTTCCAATTGCAAAGAGATTCAAGATGTGTTTGTTTCTATCGATTCTAAGATATCAAATTGTTCTAAGGTTTGTAGAGCGATATTGATGGCTGATGCCAGAATTCAAAACACTACAGCAATGAATGTTTATTTACAATGGAAGAGTGCCATCGTTAACAATTCAAGCGTCAGCTCAGTCTTACTTATGGAGTGCTCGGAAATTGGACCTAATTCTGTTGTCTCGCATACGCTACTTGGACCAGATTCTCATTTATCATGTGGTGAAGTTCATTCTTCTCTTATTGGTCCGAACACTAACTCACATCATCAGTCTCTGATTATTTCTGCTATATGGCCTGGTGGGCGCGGGAATGTTGGATATGGAAGCAACATTGGATCAAATCATACTGGCCGTATTCCTGATCAAGAAATAGCAATAGGCGAAGGGGTAAGTTTTGATTCTTTTGATGCGTGTTAGAGCACCTTCATGTACTTGAATCGACGATTGACTCATTTTGCAATATGTCTGTTGTAGATCTTCTGGGGTTTGGGGTGTGTAGTTAAGTTTCCTGTTGATGCTAGTAAAGCCTACTACAGTGTTATTGCTGCCGGTGTTCAATTACCACCTCAATCGATATCTGTACCATTCAGCCTAATTGTTAGTGGAAAGCATGGTAATGAATTGGTCCCCGGATGGCTGCTTGAAAGTAGTCCATATACAATTCTTCGCAATGAGGAAAAGTTTAAGAAAAGAAGAATGGCTAAAAGGCATGACTTTTATTGTGGATGGCAAATCATTCGGCCAACAATCGTTGATGCTTGTCGTGAGCTAAGAGATATTTTTATCGGAGAGAAACTGAAAATCACGAGTGGTCAATCTTCTGGTCAAGATTCATCTGAGATCCTTACTTCAAAAGACATCATCCACTTGGGTGAAAATTATATCACTCAACGTGGTCTAGAGGTTGGAATCAAAGCTTATACGACAATGATTCGTAGGTATGCTTTACATGGGCTGATGGAGATTTTAGATGGTAAACAAATAGAAGATATTAGAATTGTACTTCGGAATATGCTCGGAGAAAAATTCAAAATTAAGATCCAAAGTCCAAGTCAAGATACTTCCAGCTGGCCTTTAATGCCATGGGAAGACGTTTCACATGGAAATTCTAAAGAGGTATTGGATCACAAGATGCGCACCTTGCAGTATGAGCTATCTGCAATCTTAGGTGACTATCCAAGAAATAAATCTGAGGAAGAAACTGGCATATTTTGTCTTGAAAAGCTGATATCTCTTGAAAATTTCCATGCCGCTCAGGTTTTGCGCAGTAAGAGTCGAGACGATAAGAGAGGAATGAAAACTATTCCTGGGTATGCAGATGCTCATGTTCTGGTAGAGAGCGACAATATTGTAAAACTTGCCGAGCAGAATGCGGTAGTAGTTTCACAAAAGTGCCGTTCGATAATTAGAATTCTTTCGCAAAACATTTGTAGCAAACTCTAAGAGCTCTCTAGAGAGAGAAAAGACGTAAGCTACTTACTTAGCAATATTTGTGATTATATAGCTTGAAATCATTACATAATTATATTAATGCCACATCCTTCCAGTTGAAGACAGACCCCACATACTGAATCGCCTCCTTAATCCTTATCTTTCTTCTTTTTGTTTGGTCTATACTCAGCGATCACTACTGCGTGATCTCTCTCATATGGTTCAAGAGTCAGTTGTTCCAATGGCTTAAAATTCTCCGATTGCAATTTACTAACCTCGCGTCTGAAAACAGCCTCAGGGGCAGCAGTACTATCAATACAAGACGCTTTTACTGCAATTACAGCATGTCCTCCATTTTTCAAGAAATAGTGACTATTCAAGGCGACAATACGAGCCTGATCTGGTTGTGCCACATCAGCAAATACGCAGTCAACCATACCAACGAGCATGCGGTATTTTAATGGATGACGTGCATCTTCAATAATTGGAATGACATTCGTACGAGATTTTGCAACGTTGATAAGATCACGTCCTGGACGATGAGAAAACTCAACAGCATATACCTGTCCAGAAGGTCCGACAATATCTGATACATGAGACACTGAAGTTCCAGCTGCAGCTCCAATGTATAATACTTTTGATCCAGGCTTAATCCAAATGTTATCAACTCCACCAAGAATGGCAGCCGCGACTATATTCAGGTTTTGATATAAATCGTGTGAGTTAAATAGCTGATACAAAGACCATCATGAAAGTAGAATTCCTTTGAACTTACTCTTGGATCTGAAAGGATTCCATACACGGTATTCAACCTTGGTAACATTACCATCAGGGCCAGGAGGACCATCAACACTAATCCTTTTCTCACCATAAACGGCAACGCCAGGAGTGATGTTTAGAGTTACCAATGCATCTTCCTTTCCGCGTGCAACAAAGACTCCCTCATGTCTGTGTGGTTCAACAATGACCTTGGCTCCTCCCTTCATTCCGCCTTGTGCACCACCGCGTCCTCCTCCACGCCCACCGCCGCGTCCTCCTCCACGACCTCCTCCACGGCCACCACCTCGTCCTCCTCCACGGCCACCACCTCGTCCGCCATCTCCTCGTCCGCCACCTCGGCCTCCATCACGACCTCCTCTGTAGTACAAGTAAACGAGTGAATAAAAAAGACACGGTTAGATTCATGGATCCTTCTCTATTCATGCATTACGATCGATGCTCTGTTCAATAGTTTTGCCTCACCTTCCTCTTCCACCACCGCGACCTCCAGGTGATCTTCCTCCGCCTCTTCCTCCGAATCTACCAGACATTTTTCTTTGAATAAGTTTCTTTTTATTTAAATCTTTAAAACTCTTTTGTGATAGTTGGAAGGAAATAAATCTTTCCGTGTTGTGTATATAGTGATGAAAAGTCTTTTAATATACGAATTACAACAATCGTTAACCAAATGCAGCAAGCAGTATATGTTGTAGTTGCGTTGATACAATCAGTTAATCAGTTCAAAAGAAATTTTGCTCAAGTGGACTTGCAATCTTTTTCGTTGGTGGTGGAGAGGCAGAAGACACTTTTGTGGCTCTCGCAGCTTGACACCTTTGGCGCAATTTTTTCTCTCTATCCAATCACCAATCAATCACGAGACCAAAAGATCAAGATACTCTCAAATAGATCGTGTCTACGAGTATTCTAAACAAGTTTCCTAAAGATAAGAATGAATCGAATAGTTGTTGCAAGTGCGAAACACGTGTTGGTGCGTCGTAACAAGAGTGAAATCAGGCAAATAACAACTACAATCCATTGCGTCGTCTGTCGCAACTTTTCATCGCATCAACGAATGATTTTGAACAGCGAGAAACATAACACGGACATTACTGACTATGAAAATCATATGAATTCCAAAGATGCATTCCGTTTCAGTAACTCTGCTGATCTATTCCATGAAAAATCATCAAGATCATTTACTACCAAGAAAAATACCAAATCAGGGATGCAACACAAAAAACACAGGAGGAAGAACGATGGTACTTCCATCGGACCTACTACATCTTGGATTTGTGTCAAAGGAGCTCCACCTTTATCGACATTGGACGACTTATTACGAGAGTTTAATAGAGTCATGACTGTAGAATCCAAGCTTGGTATTGTGGATTTAGACAAAGCAGAACAGCAGCTGAGAGAACAAATCAATATAGAGCCAACTCAAGATATGGCTGACAACAAATCTACATCTCCAACATTACCACTATGGGATCCAAATAGTTCATTACATTCAGTATCTCCACTGCCATCTCACATGGTTCTTGAAGCTCACATGATGCTTTCGACTCTCGGAAGACCTAATGGTTGGTTCCTCCGGCTACCAAATCGTAGTTGCGTTCATGCAATCTTAAGTCACATCGGGGAGGCTAAGAGAATATTCAACGAGGAGAAAGAATTGGTCACCGATACATATTTTTTCCCATGGAAAACATTCGAAACCCGTCCTCTTTTGTGTGGTGGAAGAGAACTGACTGTAGAACCTTTTTATCCATCGAAATCACGACGTTCGAAAGTAAATAACATCTTCAATAATCCGCTGAAATGGGGAATCAGTGATAATGTTATAAGAATGGAGAACTGTGTGAGGGAAGCCACGGAGGAAGATGTAGCAAACTTCTTCTATAGATACAATCTATTGGATGAACGAAAAGGAATGCTAAACAGTGGCAATCCTATGAAATCAGTTCAACTTATTGTACAGGGGGCAAGTAAGGATGCTGATTTTGCGGCAAAGACTGCAATCGCTGGAGAAAGGGATGACGAAATCACACTTTCTGCTACGAGCACGTTTCTTGTGCGGTTTGCAAGTGCTGCTGATGCTAGGTCGGCCGTGAGGGACAAGCAAAACGTGGAATTTATGGGCAGACGATTACGTTTAGCTCAGTATTCAAGACAAATTTTAAATTAGAGCATAATCTTTTTACTATCAGACTACTTGAAATAGAGATTAATGATCATTTTCATCATTGACAACCATATTTTGTGTTTCTTCGTCGGGTTCAATGCTTTCGACCTTGGGTTTTCGTAGCACTGTGACAAGTTCGACCACAGTATTCTGTGTGCTCACGGTAATATTTCTTGCATGAATTGCAAAGTAGACAAATACTATCGCGCAAACAGACATATTCAGAATTTTCAGAATGGTAGGACCATCGGCTCCACTTCCTGGAATTATAATCGGAATATATTGTACAGAGTGATTCATAAACAAATGAAATTGCAAAACATAGGTTTCCAACGTATTCCTTCCCAAGAATTCCAAGAAGGTAGAATGATATTCAGTAAGATACCTGCTCGAATTTCTTATCATGAGCCATCCCATGACTGGGAAAAAGAAAACGTATGGATGGATTGTATTGTAAGTCTTTTTATCCGTGATATAGCCAAAGCCATAATACCATAAGGCGATGAGACCAACTCCGATGAAACGCTGTGTCCACTGGACTAAAACCCGAGTTTCTGAGCCATAGGCCCATGCCATGTATTCTGTAGCCTTACTCATCAACAAACCACATAAAATACCCACCCATGCAGAATATTTATCAATTTGAAAGCGCAAATGAATTTCATCTGAAAACACTTTCAAAAAGTCAACAGCACTGGTCTCGTAGAATGCAATGTGTGCCAGTAGACAAATGAATATGGCCAAACTCCGACTTTTCCAATATCCCATACGCCCTAAACTTTCCAATTTGATACTTAGCCAACACGTTGCCATTGTAATGAAAAATCCAACAGTATGTAGAGGCACAACATAATACAAGTCCAAACTAACACCTGTAGTCCAACTCAACAAAATCGGAAAATAGTTAATGCGCAACCACATCGACACAACTCTCTCGATGCTAAAGTCTTTTTTCTTATCAAAGTATAAGAAATTACCAAATCCAGTCTATTGAGTAAAAATACATATTGGGTGAGACTTGATATTTGAATGGATATGAACATCTGTCTGTGAAAAAAGAAATATAATCTCAACCTCACCATCCATACATAAGAAGAAACAAATACGCGAATCCAATTATAAACAGAAAATGCACGATAGTAATGGTACATGATGAAGGAAAATTGCATCCAACCTTTCCATTCCTCTGTTTGAGGACGAGAAAGTAATGTGATTCGAGTAGAGCTTGGGTCGCGAGCAGGGATATGTTTCCATGTGGCTACAGAAGCAATGGCCAAAACAAAGTGAAAAAACCAGAACAGAGCCATGTTGTGATTATCGTTGCGAGGATAAGAAGGCTCCCAACGATCACCAAACCATGCAACAAATAGCACGCCAGCTACTTTGATTTGGCTTAAGAAGAATTCATTCTTTCCATTCCACGAGGGGAGAAATTTCTCCCAAAAGGATCGTGGGTGTCCTTTCCCAGATTTCATTTCATTGACGTATTCTTCACTATCGTCTGTCTTACTCAATTCGAGAGTGCCAATGGGTTCAGTAGACGTTGACATGGCCAGTCTTCTTCTGTTGCTGCTGTTGCTGTTATAGCTGCTGCTATGATGCATGCACACTGAACAAAGTAAGATAAAAGTAGGAGAATATCGCCTTCCGTAAAAGTAGTCTATCTTAAAGTAAGTAAGGCTACAGTCTACAGTCTTTGAACTCATGGCGGTTTGTGGAAAACGGAAAACGGTCATTTTATTCATCTTCCTGTCCCGTGAAAATACGAACAAAACGGCCATACCATAGTACTTTCGATTGATTCAGAAGAAGAAAACCCTAAAACATCAACAAAGTAAATCATAGAACAGAATTTTATTCAAAAATATGAATTTAAAATGTAATTGAAAGGATCTGATACCTTTGAGAAATGGTTCGGATGTGCGTACATGTGCCATACTTTTTTAAAAATCATAATTTATCAGGAACAAGCATCACATTTCTAAACTAGACTCTTTCCCATATAAGGACCATCCAACTCAAAGCCCATTTTACGATAATAATGACGAGTACCCACACCACTGATAACTAACAGTTTTTCGCTCCCATGCTCCTCTCGGGCAATTCTTTCGGCTTCTTCCATCAGAAGCATTCCGAATCCTTGGTGTTGAAATTTGACTGGATCACGAGCAGATACAGCAACTGCTGATCCATACACATGGAGTTCTCGAATAATTGATGTAGGTACTGTTGCAATTTCTGGTCGAAAAGCTTCAGAACTTGCTTTTCGAAGACGGAGAAGACCAATCAAAATATCCTTTTCAGGATCTTCATAAGATAAAAATGTTTCCCATCCTCCGTTGGCTACATAGTCTCTTCGTAAAAGTTCGACACTTTCAGGATTCACTTGCTCATGAATCTGTTTCATTCCTACTTCACGAGTTCGAATATCTTTACATGGAAGGTCTAAGTCTTCCATCCTTGCCAATGCCAATTGCCTTAGATTACCATGCTCTACACCAGAGGACACTAAAGGCATGGGGATATCACGCTGAATACGATAGACACGAGTCCATGGTGGAACCATAGCCATAACAGCTGCAACAAGCTCCACAAGTTGTTCCGGGGTGTAATTCTTGTATCTACCAGTCTTCCATAACTCGTAAAGACCCGTTCCTCGAATCACAAGAGTGGGATACAATTTCAACCCATCACTGCGAAATGCTGGGTTTTCAAAGTACTCTTTAAATCCTTCCAAATCTCGATCTAATCCTGTATTGGGTAGATCAGGCATCATGTGTGTCACTACTTTAAATCCACAATCTTTGGCAAGGTGGAAGGAATTACATACAGCGGCAACTGTGTGTCCTCTGTTCGTCTCGCGAGCAACACTCTCATAAATTGATTGTACTCCAATCTCAATTCGAGTACACCCATAGGATAGCATTTCATCCAAGTGCGGTTTTAAACAGTAATCTGGGCGAGTCTCAATTGTTATACCGATGCATTTCGTAGTTGACTGTTCCGAATATCGAATTGCTTCTTCTACAGAATGAGAATGGTGACCAGATAATGCATCATGTAAATTTCGTATAAAATAATCTTTGTACGACTTATCAAGACTCATGAATGTTCCCCCCATGACAATATATTCTACTTTGTCGACTTCATGTCCGATGCCACGCAGTTGAGCAACGCGACCTTTCGCTTGACTATAAGGATCATAACGTGCACGAATCGCTCTCATCGATGTGGGTTCATATCCCGTATAAGCTTGTGTCGAATATTCAAAGTCTGAATCAGGTCCTCCAGGACAATAAACGCATACATGACCATTCGTATAGTTGATATGTGGGCATCTATGTGGTTTACTCATTACTGCGACGACGGCTACACCAGAAGCAGTTCTGACTGGTTTCGATTTTAGATACGGTAAGAGCTGATTTCGATGTGTAAGAGGTATAGCATTTAGAATATCAGAAAGACGAGGAATTCCTTGAAGTTTGTACTTCCTCGCGGCTTCTGACTTTAAACGAGTAAGATTGACGCTTGATCCTGCGTCATAAGATTTAATCAGTGAAGTCACGACATGCGAGATGGCCAAGGAATATGCGTGATTCGGATCCAAAGGAACTGCAACAGCGTTATCATGTGCCTCATTTTTCGGAGCCATTTCAGTAGAATGTGATGAGTTGTACCACTTTGTTTTGGCGCTATTTTTGAAGTTCTTCTTTATGATGTGTGAGTTCAAGTGTTCACTCTGAGCGATGTGTAGTCTACTGTGTTTTCTTTGTCCTTTTTTAGTGGCTGTAATAAAATGTGGAGAAAGAATTCAATTTTAGGACCTACAGTACTGGTAAATAGATAAAAATAATATTTATTCTTAGAGTTCAACCAAGTTGGACTGTGGCGGGAGCAATTGGCTTTGATTCAGACAGGATTCACACATTCCATTGACATACGACCTATTGAGACACCCAATATACATGCATTTACCTTTGCTATTGCCGCCAACTGGTCCATTAAACCTAGTTTCTCCACAAAGCGAAAATTCGACCAAACAATGGAGCAACACCTTATCATTGCAATAAATTGCAGAAGTGGGATCAGACTGTGGATGCCATGGACAGAATCATCCCCTGTCCATGGCAATGGATAAAACAATCAAGCATGCATCTAATTTTTTTGCCTGAAACCAATTCCATTCAGTTTTTTATTCTTGTTTGAAGACAATGCTACATCTTCCACATCAGCGATTTCCAAATTCGAAAATATCTTGCGCTCAATCCACTTATCTTGCAATGATTTCATATTATAAGTCGACCCCATGACGCTTTTAGGTATATTTGAATTGAATGTAGTGAAGCCAGAGACGAAAATAACCTTCATTAAGTTACCTTCACTAACTAACATACCTATCCAACGTAATGACGATGAATCATCGATTCAAGTTCATACAAAGACATTCGATAACCTCGTTCAAAACATATGGGAGGTAAATGAGATTAGGAATGGATAAAACCTCTTAAAATAGGTGCAGGAGGAATGAGAATTCCATCACCATCAACACGAATATCTGGTTTTGATGTTTCAGTTTTAACAGATATGTCCATCTTCGCTAATGCTTTTTGTAATGAACTCATTGAGTTTATAGATTCTTTCTCCTCGCGGTCGGACTCGGTATCCCATGCTGACTTAGGAAGTTCTTTCCATTCTTTGTACCATTCCATTCTTCCAAACACAAATGAATCTTCACTTCTCCCAGGATTGGTTATTTTTGATATCGAATCTTCAGCGACTGAAATAGGGACAATTTTCATTACGACACAATCACGTGTTCCACCTTCAACAGAGGCAATGGTGGACAGTCCGATGTCTTCGCAAAAAGTAATGGCAGCATCTTCGCTTGGCAAATGAAGGAGATGTTGCAAATCTTTTCCTGTGACCTTTTCTTCTTTTCCGAATGTTTTGTTATATTGCCTCATCAGACCAATACGAATGATAGGAAGGACTTGAGCAATGCAGCATCGAGATAATATTCGCCATTTAGATTCATTGTCATCACCACGTAGCATTCGAAGCATAACCAAATAATTTCCATTTTCAAACTCACTTGCTAAATCTAATGCCCATCGATATTTTTTTAACTTCTTCACATTTAAGAATGTATTTTCTCCCAAGTACTTTCGATATAAACCAAGTAATGATGACATTCCAGCTCCATCACTAAGGGCAAGCCCACATTGTTGTCCCGTAGACGACGCAGGAGGTACAGCAGACTCTTGTCCTCTGATGACGGTTGCAAGGTGTAAGAGTGAAGCGTAAGACATCATTTCATCCAGTTCCTTTATATCAATATAATTATCGCGGTGATCTAATGTAGCGAAATACGAACTGATGGTTGTTGTGAGAGCTGTGTGAGCGAATTTCCATTCATACTTGCTTGAATTAAGGTTTGATAGCAAGTAATGAGTGACTATGTTGTATCGAATGAGCGTTGCCTGTAATTTTCGAACCCGACTCCAAATTTTGCTAGTTTGATCCACATTGAAACTTCCTATAAGTTTTGTCAGATCTACTTGAACAGCACGAATGCGATCGTCCACGAAATTCACTGTCTGTAGGAATAAAGCCTTCTGCATCTCTGCTCTTGATTTCTGCTGCGACCAAACGCTCATGAGAAAATCAATAGTCAATTCTAACTGATCTATTGATCTTACTTTCTCATCCTGGAAAACTTTAGCTCCTCCACCTGCTGCAGATCGTCTATATTTCTTCACACAAAGAGAAGGGTCGGGTACCCGTTTTGTAGGTAAAAGCTTGTAAGTATCTAGCGTGCTCTCAAAAGATGATAGCTCCTTGTGAGAGCTACGATCTAGAGCTTCATTCTCACTGCACATGGACCATGGTGATATTTCAGGAAATAATCTCTGCATCAGATCTGCTCGCTAGAGAGAGGGCACTTCTTTCTGATGTGTGAGCATGAGTAGGTAGTTTCGCTAGTTTTCGCTCGAAGCACTTCGCTTCCTGCACACAGTAATCTGAGTATTTTATCCAGGATAGTACTATTGCAAAACTCTTGTTCGTTCCAATCCTTTTGACCTTATGTGTGCAAATTTTTCGTGCTGGTATTATAATTCAAGGATATGAAACGTCTAAGCAAGATAGTGTGTGTCAATTGGCGCGTTGAGGTTAAAATTTTATTTTTATAAAATGTCATTCCACGAAATATATCTAAATCAGATGTTTTCCCCCGTCACAATCTAACGACGAATATTTACGCACCTACCAACGTAGAAGTGAGCAAGAAAGAGACAATAAACATCACCACAAAATCTTTGAAAGAGCTACTTGAGTTAGACACAGAAAGTGTACTACTACTTGGGGCACTTTCAAAGTCATTTTGTTTCTTAGTGGGACTAGAACTTAGATATGGAGACAGTGAAGGTGGTACAGAAGGTGCACTGCTTGGGGCACTTTCAAAGTCATTTTGTTTCTTAGTGGGACTTGAACTTAGATACGGAGACAGTGAAGGTGGTGCAGAAGGTGTACTGCTTGGGGGACTTGTAAAGGTGTTTTGTTCCGTAGTTGGACTAGAAGTTATAGGCGGAGATGGTGGCGTTGGTGTTGGTGGTGGTAACACTCGAAGACTGTATTGATTGCTGTACATTTAGTTTTTTTGAGAATAAATCACGTTTAGGACGATTGTGACTACATAAAATAAATTGAAAACGAACATGAATGAAACTCACTACAACCATATTCCGCCGGGAATACTATAGTCGTCCTTAATGCCAGCAGTCAAATCCAACGTGTAATCGCCTGTCTTACTTCCATCAAAACTCATTGTTACGGAAGTTCTAGGGTTGTCATTGAAATGAGTGATTCCTGCAACATTCGATTCGCAAGACCCTTGATCTCTGGCGTCATCTTCTGAATAAATCAGTTTATCCCTAGTATTTATTCCTGATGACGAGCTGAGACGGAAAAGAAAACTGTTGAATGTCCCCCCAGATAATTCCAGCTGGTGAACCCCTGTGCTTAAATCAAATACTGTATTTGGGGGTACTTCTTCGCCGTCTATTTTCAAAGCTAAGCTTCCGTTCCCGAGCGATCCACCGTCAGGGTGAGGACTCAGTCTGATTGGATTTCCACCGGCGCAGGTCCCAGACCTGTAGGGAAATGCATCAGTTAGAGTAACAAGGGCAGCAATAACGATCAGAAACATTAGATAATCTCCTAGGAAACGATACAAAACGATCTCCAGTGTAGATTGACAGTCCAATTAGTGTGTGTGGTGGGCTTCATGCCTGATGCGTATATCGTAGATGCTCTAAAGAGAAAAAGATTCGAGATTGATTCGATATTCGATGAAATGACTCAGAAAGACCTCGACATGTAAGCCCCTGTGTCTTTTATCAAACTGGATTGGTAATGAGGAAGAAACTATCATAGGAATAATTTCATGACGTTGAATGAATGAATGAATCAAGCATTTCTGAATGAAAATCGGTTTCCTGAAAAACATTCCAAGTATTCTATGCTAGCTACTTGCTATCTCTACCTACTAGTTCAGCATGGTATTTAATATTGCTATTGCTATTGCTATTGATATTACTTTATCAACACACACTTATTTTTTCTTGGTACATAGAATTTGTGTTTTAGTTACGATCTCGGTTCTTTTAGAGAATCATATAAAGACCAAAATATAAGCAGCTAGCTGCATCTACATATGTATGATGGTATCAAGATGTGTCAAAGCTACTAGTACACACATCTGTCATGATCGAGACGAAACAAAGGTCGACATCATGTTCCATCCTGGACCATTTTCCCGATTATTTCACACGAACTAACGCAGGCGAATATTTCGATCGAACCACCATCCTTCAACACGCTTAAGAACCCTGCGTCTACATATGCACGATGGTATCAAGATGTGTCAAAGCTACTAGCTCACATATCTGTCATGATCGAGACGAAATACTGGTTGACATCGTGTTCCATCCTGGACCATTTTCCCGATTATTTCACTCGAACTAACGCAGGCGAATATTTCGATCGAACCATGATACTTCAATACACTTCAGAACCCTGCATCTACATATGCACGATGGTATCAAGATGTGTCAAAGCTACTACTCGTAGTACACGCATC
>Ga0213868_10001198_pt1 | contig 25018 bp, 19 predicted proteins | sample PICome_9_FD_160087 | JGI IMG/M metagenome (GOLD analysis project Ga0213868, IMG submission 160087) | Coastal seawater microbial communities near Pivers Island, North Carolina, United States - PICO127 | ecosystem: Environmental > Aquatic > Marine > Coastal | place: USA: North Carolina... | reverse complement strand
AAGGTTCAATGACGCATCGGCTTCCTTTTCCTCTGAGGCATTGCTGCTTCTGTCCTTTCGTCTAGGGCGCACATTCCTATTCTGCATAGTTCTTTGTATGTAGCCACGGGTTAGTTGTAGACTGAATAGATACTCTCTTACGTCTTTCTTTGTCTCTCTTTCAACCTACTTTGGTACTTTGGGTCTTGGTCACATTTTTGAAACCGACGAGAGAGTACTATCTAGCTTACTGGTATCTCAAATGTTATTTACAGTAAAATGGACTGTAGTTAGCAGTAGTTCGAAGTAACTCATAATCTCACATGCCCATTCCAAACGACGGCTCATCGAATGAAATATTGTTGAAACACGCCTTATCTAAGTTGGATGTCACCTCTGTCTTTGGAGAAGATGAAATTCAAGGCATTGTAGAAACCGTTTTGGAAAATACTGACGTACAGGAGCAAATTCAAGTGCTTATGGACTTCTTAGACATACCATTGGAGGATGCAAGACGAGTGCTTGAAAAAATCCATAATAACGGTGATGATAGCAGTGAAGCTAGTAGTGAAAGGTCAGATAGAGAATCTTTGGATGACAATCATAATGATGATTCATCCAATAACAGCAATGATGATTGTCAATACATTTTAGATGGAGAATGTGAATTATGTGAACGTGATCTAAAGATAACAAAGCATCATTTGATACCCAGAGAAACTTGGAAGTATATGAAACCGCGATTCATCTCTGCAGGATCATTTTTCCTATCGGGAGAAATGGAGAAAGCTTTGCAAATTTTGGACATTGGCGACACATTCCCACCTGGATTACAAGATCGCCATTTTGAATCTCCGTTGCAAGTGAAGCTATTTCTTGCGGGGAATACATCTGATTTATGTTCACAGTGTCATCGATATATTCATGAGTGTTTCTCAAACAAGGATCTCGCTGAAAAATACAATACAGTTGACAAACTATTAAAGGATGAACGTATATACAAGTATTGTAAATGGGCCAACAAACAGCGCGCTGGTAAATCATCGAAACGATTCATGTCATAAGTGTAAATCTTACTAATGCATCCCTTCCTACATCACTCTAAATCTAGAATTGTATCCTCAACTCTTCGAATTTCCATTAAAAGTTGCTTCAATCTTGTTTTTTCGTCATCTGAAGGAGAATTCACTATTGCCGTCTGAAAAGCCGCTCGGGATGCTCCTGCAAGTTGATGAATTCCAACCTTAGCATCCGATGTGATGTTAGGATTGCAATGAGGCAAAAATTCTTGAATTTCCATAATATTCTTATGACACTCCTCCAGTAATTTTACAGGAACGGCTAAAGCAGCTGCTTCTATTCGTTCTTTTTCCTCCTTGGGCATATCTGCTTCTTTCCAAGTTCGTTGTAAATCAGCATATGCTTTGGCATCGTCATCGGCAGCCTGGATGTACCTTTCAGTGTCTATGCTTTTGATCAACATTTCTGCCTTGGCAGCTGCTCCACTTTCAATATCCTTTTTTCTCATGGTATAACAAGCTGACATTTGGGCTGCAGCCCCGCCAATCGCGGCGGATATGGCGGCAGCGGCACCTCCACCTGGAGTTGGTGTTTTAGAGCTGAGATTGGATACAAAGTCGCTGATGATTTGCTTGGAGCAACTCATGTCGATATAGCTTTGAGCTTTGAGCTTGGATGATCAGATCCGAGATCAGTGGCTGTTGGCTGTGAAAATGAACGAGTGACCAGTAACCAGTAACCAGGAGTGACCAGTTGCCTATTACAGGTTACTAAACTATATAATGGTATCCCAATCTAAAAGTGCTTGATGCGTTTACAAAAGCTACACTGAAAATACTCTCACGTACTACGTACTCGTTACTCGATACAAGCCAAAACACAATACTACTGAAACAAAGTGAAGACAAAATAACGAAACATGATCAAGATACTCATATCTACCATTTCTCTCCTTTCTTTTTCAATTGCTTCAGCATTCACTCCATCTTTCAATAAAGCCACGATTTCTCGCTTACATGCAGGACCATCCAACATGGTAGAGCTTTTCGAAGCGAAAGAAATCTGGGATCCAATTAAGAAAGAACTAAACGCCGTTCCCGTATTTTCCTGCAGTAATGAAAAGGGGCAGCCTATGCAATACGGTGTAGAAGGATCAAAGGTTGCATTCTTCTTCACGGATGTATACGCTGCCAAAGTAGAGTTAGAGAAGAGTAAAGAGGAGACGAAAATGGACAATCTCAACCTTCTTCCATTTCCGTTGGGAGAAGTGGTGGAAATGGCGGCGAAGAAGAGTGCATTGATCATCCCGAGTGAAGGTTCCTTAATGGCAGCTGGGGCTCCCAAGGGAATCAATCCTCTTGGACAAATATTACCTCTGTTTTGTTACACAGAGTTGAGTCAAGACAGAGACGATGGGTCATCGTTGACCCCCTTGTTTATCTCGAAAGCAGACGCCGAGGAAGCGTTGAAAATGGCCTTGGAAGGATCGGGGGAAGATATTTCTAGTTTTGAGCTTCAAATATTTCCTTTGACTCAAGCCATTCAAGTTGCTGCAAGGAGTGAAGGGAAGAAGGCCTACACATTTGTTCCAGCCGCTGACGCTATTGAGTTTCTGCGTAACCTGGAGTCATTTCAGTAATGGTATATAAAGTATAAAGAATATCGATTCTAAAAAATACATTCCTTCTGATTTTTTACCGTTCATAATGTCTTTTCTTCGAGGTGGCTGAAATTGCCACGATGGTTTCGATTCTCACAATCGTGGAAATGAGCAAAGTGTGGTAGTTGATAACCACGAAAAGATCGTGACAGTATCTTTTCACATCCTTAACAGACGAAATGTTCTCAGTCTTAGTTATTTATCTTTCTTAAGACAGATTCAATTTCGATGCTACGGAGTGTAATCAAGATTGACGAACACTTATTTTCTTATCTTCCTATTCTCATATAAAATCTGTTCCGACCGTTCGAAACAGGATGAACGTCCTTCCTCAACTCATCTACATCATCATTGCGTTTTCTTTATGGGTAACAAGCGAGGCGTTTCCTATTCGAAAACGAATTTCTGAGTTTTCACCCTTTTTAGAAAACGACGATGCTAGTATTTCGATTGAAGAGAACGAGTTTGGATTATTTCTCGAAGAGCAATTGCTTTCGCTATCCTTCTCGTACTCGTTTTCATACTCATTTCCCTACCAATATGATGATGATATAAATGTTCTTGACGATGACCAAAGTCCAAGCTCAAGTATCGCTGTCTCTGCTCCTCCTTCCAAGCCACCAGCGCAAGTAGTTGCTACATCTTCGCCGACAAAGTTTAAAGATAATTCTTCCAATGACAACAGTTTCGTACCGTCGTCAAGTCCGTCAACCAGAAATTCATTAACGTTGAATCCGTCAAGCAACCCCACATCAGTGACTACTGTGGCAGTTGATCCTAATCTCATAATTGGAACTGGATCTAGCGCGTCCGATAATCCGAGCAAATCAAAAAGTACCAATTACACAGAAACAGTGCTTATTCCTGTCGTTGCTCTTGTAGGTGGTGCATTCATTGCTGGTCTTGCTGTACGAGCCATTGATAGGCGCAAAGGCCCCCTTGAATATCAGAATCTTGAGCTTGAATCCAACAGTAGTTTCTCTTATGACGCATAAAAGTTGTAAAATCCAGACGACGAAAGATGACATGTTTTTCTTTCTATATAATCTTATTTATAATCTAGATGAAACTAATACAGTATATTCAGGATAAGTAGGTAAAGTTTTCCACAGTTTTTGCAAACCACATTTCTATCCATGTTCGGAGTCCTTTTGATTTTTTTTTAAATAAACACGCTTGCAGCTTGAGATCCTTCAACAGCATCGGTATCAATCCTTATATTTGTGAAATCAAAAGATTCAACTCCTAAACCATTAAATTCATTTGGTAAATTTCCAAACCTTTCTGCACCATCAGTGATGCCTCCATTAAAGCCGACATAAAGTGTGAACCCTAATAGAAGCAACACGAAAAATCCTTGAATGACAATCGTGGTTTCATTTGATGCGACATTCATAAAATTAATCTCATCTCTCAGCATTGAATCTCTTGGAGTTGAATCACCGCCACCTTTTCGCGTGAAAGAACTTCGTTTACCTGTATCAATTGCATATATACTACCAGACTGACTTGAAAAAAGGCCCGCCGAAGGCGTCCCTGTGGAATCACGCTCACCTCTCCGTCCAGTAAACTTCCGACGAGCTCCTGAACGATTCCGACTGACGACTTCATATGTTTCATCATCCCTAGAAGAATTATTATTTGACGATGTTTGTTCTTGACGTTTTCGCATTTGTTCGTAGAATTTTTCAGCTAGCTCGCGACCATCGTCATCTGGTGCATCATCTTCGCTCAGATTTAATCGCGTGAGCTCTTTCCGAGTGAACGGAGCAACTGCTCGAAGAAAATTAGAATGTGACGCTAAGCTATAAGCGTACGATGTTGAAGCGATTAAGAAGAGAGAATTCCAATGAATAATCGATCCAGGTTTCATGTTTTTAAATAGAAAAAGTTGAAGTTTTGACACTCTCGATTTTTGGACGTTCGAGATAAGCTTTATATGGAGTATAGAATTTCCTAACGAAAAGTATTTTCAGTGTAAGTAATGAACCAAGTTTAAGCGCAATTCTATATTTAATTTGAACTTCGTTCTTTCTGTACTGCTCTGTCGCTCTGATTCAGATGAAAAGTTCTGTTGTCAGTCTTCATGATGTCGATAGTCGTCAGTTAGTCATCATTTTGACCCTCGCCAAATGCCATCTAAGAACCCCTGGTGCGTCTGATAAACACCAGGGGACACTGAGATCAAACAATGACAAAAATGCTACATCAATAGATTGGAAGACACAATAAAAGCCACAAATCACCAAATTATATTATTTCTTTTCGTAAGCTTTTCGTACATCTTCAATTAAACGCTCTGCATTCTCATGATCATAACACTGCAAAAACCAGTGTGTATTTTTCCTCAATCGATTTGGTGACCTAATGCTAATGGTGACTTGACGTGGGCTTTCTCTGGAAAAGTTGATGTTATCAATGTCTTGTAAATTGATGGATGCGATAGTTCGCATGGATAGATCACCATACATCGTACCAGAACCATCCGTTTCTGGAGCGCAAGCTGAACAATCACCCTCGTATGTCTCATGGAACAGGAAAATTTCATCATTTGTAAGAACAAGAGACCTTCTCGCCCTGAGACTAGGTTTATCCGGCCACAGTTGATGTAGAATCTGGTAGTGAAGGATGTCATCACAAAATTTTGGTCTACTCAATGCTCGACTGATAGCTTTCAACATCAGATCGTCATCGTTAACAACAATGATCGATGACGGCTCGCTCAACATATCGACACTCTCACTCGGCATTGCCTCTTTGGCTGCTTGTTGGATGCTTTGCATCAACTCAATAGTCCTTCTTTGTTTGCGCGTGAAGACAACGTAACAATAATCGAAGTTACTCATTATACCGTTGTCTGGTTGAACCAAGACTTCACCATGCAGTGCGGGCAACCTGAAGTGTAACGTAAGCCTCTGAAACCCGTATCCATCAAAAGAGATTTTCCGAAGAAACTTGAGAGGATGACGACAGTATGCATGTGGCCAAGCCGCATCCTTAAATTTTGCAGTAGTTAATATTGACGAAGGAAAAGACCCACGTTCCACAACATCGCTATCGCTGAAGTCGGGTATAATATACAAAGCCATATTTGATACACAGAACATCAACCTTCTGCTGATACTGAATGTATAAGGTTTTCCTGAAGTCTCCAGCAATGTGTTTCCACGGAATCCATGAACTTCTACATCCTTTGGAGCTATTCTTCCTGTTGCAGCCATTCCACATGCTAGTACCTCTTCCTTTGAAATGGAAACCAATAGCTCATCCATTTCGGCAGTAATATTAGACGGGAATTCGCGTTGGCATTGAGCGTGTTTTATGCTCAAAATCATCAAATCTCTATCTGATTGGTAAAGTTGAATCCTTGGTAACATTTTTTCTCGAATATTTGCTTCACACATGTCAATAGATTCATTATGTTGTTGAGAAAGAAACACATACGACCGAAAGTATAGTTCATAGTAATTTGCAACGATAAAATCAGAGTATGATTCAGGGCCATCATACTGTGCGGCTCTTTCCAAAGTTGCAAAATCATATCTCTCAAAATGATTAGTTAGCTCCTCTTCAGTTGATATGCTATTGTCCATGGCCGTGAATCTAGTGTCATCCTTAATAACGTCAGGCTCATTTTCATCATTACCTTCAAAACATGACTCACGAATTACAGATTCGTGCTTCTCAGATTTTCCGGAAGATTCATCGACTTCAGTATCGCTTTGACTATCAAACAGATTATTATTATTTTCTTCGCCTTCCTGTTCGCTATGCGATTGATCGTCATCACTCGAAGAATAGATACTTCCTGATGCATTAATCTCGTCCATATCAGCATCTGTCTCAAAGCTGTCAATTTGAAGGCAGGTATTCTCGACTTCAGGATGTACATATTTCACGACCTCTTCAATTGAGACATTATACTCAGATATTGCTGACAGTGGAGATCTATAAGGAAGAGCGCGAGTTAGATCACGCTCCAGTCTAACGGTACCAACTTTCCCAATCCTTTTGTCAGATGATGACTCTTGTGTGAAGTCCTGGCTGGAATCATAAATGACTGCTATATTCTTGTCTTTGGGGTTCGATACATGCTTGATTTTAATTGCGCCCTCTTCGTTAAAATCACTCTCTACATCCAGCATTTGTGTAAATGTAAGATACTTTAGCTTGACAAGCTCTTTATTTGATATTTGTGCACCATCAAGATATGGGAGTATACTTATGAGACTTCTGTATGTCAATTGAGAATCATCTTTCATCCTAGCATCTTTGAAAATATTAAACACTTTGCACCTGAACTGTCGCTTGCCCATGCTGTACAAGGGATTTCCCATGAAACTCAAATGCATCAGGTCTGGTAATCTTCCTAGTGAAGCAATATCAGCAAGTTTGCTTATTTTGTTGTACGATAAATCAAGTTTTTGCAAAGAAAACAACCTGTCCAGGCCATCAACATTTGTAATCAAATTATGACTCAGAAGTAATACTTTGATATTACCTAAAAGCATATGCACTCCATTCATCGTTTCAATTCGGTTAAATGACAAATTAATACCCGACAAGAGTGGCAATTGATCGAGGCCTTGAAGAGCACTTGCGGGGTCACAGAATTCATTGTGCGAAAGGTCAAGGGTTTGTAAGAACGGTAGTAATGACAGGGGCGACCAGAAACGCTTGTTTCTCGTGCGACGCCCAAGGTCGGACGATTCTCCTATGCCACAAAACGATAGTGATAAATGAGTAAGTTTTGTGAATATTATAGGCTGCGATACCTTGTGCATGTAGTCTAATTTTACTGTATCGCTCGATGCAATTGGTAACACAGCACTGGTTTCGTATTTGACTGACGGGGCAACCTTTCGTGGAGTATAATAGCGTTTTTCCGCATCCACGATGTCATCAAAATGTCTTAAATCTGGCTGATTCACTTCTGATAGGCCTAAAAAATTAGAAACGCTTTTCATGTGGCCTCTTTTGACAATGAGTCGTTGTAGACACGAATGTGTTTGATTGAGATTCGACAGCCACTCGCCAGGTATACCATCCAGATAAAGATATTGTACGTTTGCAAATAATCGCATATCAAGTCTTGGACTATTTTGTAAATGTCTAAAAAAAGCAAGAAACGAAGAAGTAGTCTTTGAATCAAAGTTCAGTAGCATTCTCCCTCTTCGTCGTGGTGTATTGTTTGTTGTGTTACTTTTTCTACGTGCAGTATGTTTAATGTTCCCAGGCCAAGCTACATTAGTGATCCGAAGATGAGTGACATTTTTTGATAGCAATGTCCTTAATAATGATAGTTTACTTTGCATCCGAGGACCCGGTGACGCATTCGGAAGGCATGAAGTCTCGCTATCAGAAGGGACATCTAACCATTGTTGTTGATATTTCTTATCGGCTTCTGTAGGATACAAGTACGCAGATAGCCAACCAATTGCCGAGGCAGGAAGTGACAAACCTTTCTGCAAGAAAGCAGATTCGGGTGTGCCTTCGCTCTCGTCTTGACAAATATGTTGAAATAGCTGTCTTGTTTCAACACCACAACATTTATTCAAATACTCAAACAGTAGATCTATTAAGTCATTCGATGCTTTGCTGAGAGCATCCGATTGATCTAAAGCAAGTTTCATGGCCTCCCTTCTGGATTGACAACCATACATGTATTTTAATTGAAGGAGAGATATTTCGCTTAAATCTTCAGAGGTATTTGAGATATGTTGATTTCTCATTCGATTTTCAGTATAATTTGATTTCGGTAAAAGTTTAGAAACTAATGCCGTGGTGGAATGCGCTGCCAGATACTCAAGATGTTGTAGTGTTGGACTTTGAGATGATACAGTATCGAGTTGTTCCGTCATTTGGACTGAATCAAACGACTTGGACGAACGATTCGTTAATGATGATACATATCCTGATGAGTTTGGAGTGGACATTAAATCATTCATTTCTGAAAGGGATAAAATGCTGTTCGATTCATGGTTATCATTTTCATCATCCGTGTCATCAATTCCTTCCTCTTCCAATATATCTTTTGCCCATGGAGATCTAGCTGCGCCGATGCATTCAACGGGAATTGAATCAGTAATAGAATTGATTTCTGTGTCTTTTTTTAATTCCATCTCAGGTGAAGAATATAGCTGATTGACATCGTTATTGCGGGGTACATTTTTGTTTCCATTGTCATAGCTCGATAACGTGGCATGGTTTTGTTTGGAGCGCGTTGTCGTGGAATTGATGGCGTTTTGAAGAGACTTTTTTTCGGAAAGCGACGAAAATAAAGCAGACGAGTCACGCGGTGGCAAGTAGGAATGCGATTCTGTTGATTGCTTAAATTTTCTAACCCATCCTGATCTGTAAGGAATATCGCTGTCTCTTTGAATCTTTAAGGAAAAGGGTGACACTTGCGTGTGTAATGTACTAAACGAAGATGGATGAGCAGAGGGAGATGTGGAATAAGAATTCCTTGAAGTGTTCAGAACATTGTCACTTTCCAACGGCGTTTTTTGATGATCCATGTATACCTGCCACTGAACCAACAGCACTTCTTAGTACTTCTGTATAGATAAAAGATTTGTTTGTTTTCCAAGCTAAGTAGTACGGTGGTTGAATTACTTGTGAGTTGTGAGTAGGATGTAGGACTCTGAAGACATCTGACATCTCGTACGAGTAGAAGCGGTTGTATTATGAAACTTGTTCTTTGATGTTCACTACGAAAAACAGGGAGACATCAAATGAGAAGCTTTTTATTCAAAAACTGTTCGAATGCTTTACAATATGCCCTTCTTCTTCATCTCCAAAAGGCAAAGAATTTGATCCATCTGAACTTTCTTCATATATTATTGACTGATAAAAACGCTGCATTGCTAGTTTTTCACTATGTCGTTTTTTTTTAAAAGTTCAAGTTTGAGGAGGTGGGGCTCTAGGCTTTGGACTAAGTAATGCTAAAATCTGCCAAAAATCATGATTAACTGTCCGAGCGAAGGTTCAAGGTTCGCAAGCCAATCGACAATAAAACTTTATTCACCTTTAGTATCTACTACTCAGAATAAAATGATTCACTGAACCTTAGAGGTGTCTACTTTAACAAAGCAATTTCCCGTCAATAGAACGAGCTCTCACCACCCTCCAAAACCAATGACGAAAACATGGATCATTGATAGAATCATACATTTTGAATTTCCCCCGAAGAGCAATAATTTCTTCTTCAGATAGTAATCTTAGTTCAGAATAATCTTTTAATTGTTGCTCATAAACATCACCATGTGACGGAATTAGCATTCTTATTAGTTTTCGACACATTGAATCACCTTCATGTAATTCAACAAGAGTGGGCGAGGGAAACACATCGTGTAATTCATTCTTGAGGAATTCCTTTGCTGCATCACGCAAAAAGTCGTATGATTTATCCAAAGTCTCTTTGCCAGACCAAATGAACGTTGTACAAAATGATTCTCCTACGATTATACTCTATAGAACAAAGAATGTCACGCTATTGAGTTTTCGACAAGATTAGAATCAGTCATGAAATTTGGACCACATACGTCTCTTACCTTATTCCACAAAACTAACGTGCTTGCTGGAATTGGCTTAAATTTATGATTTGAAGCATCGATATCGCACTTCCAAAAGCAAGGCGCCATTATCTTTAAACATTCTTCCTTCGGTAAGCGAAGCATTGCATCTCTCAGGAGTGCTCTTTCGTCGATAGATTGCACTGCAGAACCCAATATTTCTCCTCTTCTAAAATGGTGAAGATATTTAATTGTGTTACAGAGATCAGGGGGAATATTAAAGTTATCAGTATCGAATAAACCCGTGTCATTTTTTCGTATATTGAATGTTTGGTAAGCTTTGAATATGGAATGCACGGTAGCATCAATATCATTCTGTACTTCTTCTGCAAAGGTGTTGATTTCAACAGGATAGACTGAGAGATATTCTTTGCTAGTTTTACTGCTTTCGGCCACCATACATCGGAATGCTGCCTCTTTCCCCAATAACACGGCGATAGCATCCTCGTTCAAAGATTGGAAGATTTCTTTGTCGTCTCTTGCGATTGGGACACGTTGTGATATGACTCTGGTGATTACAAAGTTTCTATCATGAAGGTCCAAATATCGAGTGATGAATTGAAAATGTGCATAATGGTGCTCATCAAGATTCACGGGTTGAGTAACTTGCATAATCAGGGACAACGATGCTTTCGTATCGTACCTTCCAAAAAGAAATCTACACCGCGTTGACTCAATGATCCTGTCGGATATCATCCTTTCTTTTCCAGAGCATCTAGAATAAATAGATTCCTCATTTTGACATAGAATCTCTGACAGAGTACCATTCAATTGCTCGCAGGGTCCATGCATAACATTGGGCAATATAAAAGTCGGATACCTCACGTCCACTGTGCATCCATTCAAGTAGGTTTCCATGGTATTATTGATACTTGGCGATCGCATCATAAAAGTCCTCGAATAGACATAAGATAGATTTTTGTTGAATGCACTTGAATCAAATGACTTGTGATTCAGAACGTAACCAGAACTTGCATTTGTCAGTGACAATAAAGATTGAGCTCCGATAGTAATCCCATTCCCTGTACAGAAGACATCGATGCCAATCCCACGATCAAACGCATGTTTTCCGAGTTTCGAAAAATATAGGGAAGCTGATAAAATTTTATCTGCATCCAATATATCACCTACTTTTCTGTTTTCATTAGAATCACCAGATGATGACAACGATGATGATATTACACTGGCCTGGCCACTATTACAGCATCCATTTGTAAATACCAGTATTCTGCAAGTTGAGTACTTGGAAGTCTCAACCAACCTAGTAGCATATGCCACAGCTTCGCCCGTGCATCGAATTGACCGTTTCTTCGACTGACTTTGAATTCGTGCAGTACGAAAAATATCAGCTGATTGATCAACATCAAACGGATTCAACGCAAGTTTTTTACTGATCACTTTTGTCTCCCCTTTCTTAAGCCTAGCTTCTCGTTTCAGCCTTAACTGTTCCATTCTGGATAACGGTTGGAATACACATTCCAAACTATCTTCTTGTAATGATGGTATTTGGTCCATTGACATTGATTCTCCAGTGTCTGCTATTCCAAAGACTACACTGGCACAATACTCCAGTCCATCCCAAGAACCCCAATACATTCGATCTTCGACATGAACTCCAGATTCGATGGGATCCAGAGTCGAACTATACACGTCTGCACTAGCCAACCCTCTCAATCCAACTTGATAGACATGTACCATTTCAGAAAATATAATAAGTCCATAAGTAGAATCATCATGTCCACGTTGATGCTGTGGACCTAGACACTTCAGAACAGCTGCTGCTTCATGGGCTGGGAGATTACCATCCATTACAATCATGGTTGCACTTTTATGCTTCACACTGTCTGAAAACTCATGTATTGTTGACTTTCCCATCTCTGCACTCTGTTCATCGTTGCGTTCCTTGTCGTTTTGAATTCTTTGGCGGTATTCAACAATATTTTTGTTAAATGCGTTTGAAGCAAACACATGACTCGGTGCGAGGTTTTCCGCTTGACAGATGACACATGTCCAACGACCTGAGTACGAATCGTATGGACAATATAGATTGAGATAAGATAGACAAGTTGTGCACATGTACATGTTGTCCACAGCATCATTCGGCAAATCTCCATCGGCGTCGGCTCCTGGGAAAGGACACACGATGCAACCAAGCGGGATTGAAAAAGATCCCTTCAAACCCGGCTTAGAAGGAATCACGTGTGTGGCAAATGACGCTAATGATTCTTCCGATATAGACATGGGCGTGATTTAGAGTGAACCGTTGTGAGTTAGTTTTCGTAAAAGATCTGTGTCGAAAGTCGAAAGTCGAAAATCGAAAACCGTGAGTTCGTCGTTTCTCGTTTTTCATGATGGGATGACCACGTTAGTCTTTCGAAATTATGAAAATGAATGGAAAATGTCAAGTCATTTAGCTTTATATATGTTCAAATAACTCTCGTCATTTATATAGCTTTCGGCATTTGCTTAAAGCATCTGGTTGAACACATTCAAACACACGGAATCTGTGGTTTGTTCCAGGTAAACAATGAAGTTCCAAATCTACTAGTCCTCCATCCTCCACATTACGAATACCGAATATAATCCGTCTTATTCTAGAATGAAGAGAAGCCATAGCTTCAAACGCTCCTGGTTCTTTTGTAAGGTACAAATCATATCCACTCAGTAAATATTGCCCTTGTTTGAATGTGGAACTCAAAATACCATTTCCCATAGCTGCTTCTCTTTCAATTCGACTGACACCTTGGATGGCCAGTATAACAGAAGTGTTGAGAGGGTTTTCTAGTAAGAGTGACTTCCTCGTTTCACTCTCCTCCTTTGTTTCATGAGATATTTTTGTCTTGAACTCTGTATATGAGGATGATACAATATTTCTAGTCGTTGGACACATCACGATGGCTCCATCGAATTGATCCAACATTTCTTCCTCTCTGTACTTTTCAGCATCATCAATACATGCATACATTCCTTGTAACATCATTTGTTCTTCTGCTGGATCAATATGCATCACCCGTTGTTTGAACTCTTCCGTTTGTTCTTCAAAAAAGAGAGATGGCCACCATCCATTTCCACCATCTTTGCTATTCCATGAATGCAATTCATTTTGATTTCTTGCAGATCTACCTGGGAGATAACGTTTGATTGGTTGTAAAGAGTAGGTACTGAATAGTTTTTCGAGTCTGTTGCGACTGTCGTCGTGGATATCTTTTTGTAATATATCATCTACTTGAGCCACTGATCCAATCAAAACTTCAAGTTTCATATGTGAATCCTTGGAGCTTATTACTTTCCTCTTTTTTGGAGGCTCAACACATTCCTCTTGATCCATATCGGTCAATGCTTCAGCATGATGACATGGGGACTTCCATCTTTTCACTCGTCTTAAATGTCCTAGCAATGGCCAAGGATATATCTCATTTTCTTTCACATATTTCGCATAGATCTTATCATCAGATGAAACGAGTGGAAGAAAATTGAGGTGATTAATGATACTTTTGCAATCTTTCGGTTGTACTTGACACACATAACATTCTACTTCGTCAGGTAAGGCATCGGAGGGATTCAACGTGCCTTTTCCAAATATTTCTCGAAAAAATCTTGATGATTCTTGTGTTTCACACATGAATGAACCAGAGACCCTTAGTTAACGTTGATGACGATAATATAATACAATAGTGGACAAGGGATGATGCTACAAGCTACAAGTAGGCTGAACCAATGAAAACATAAAACATGAAACATGAAACATGAAACACATAAAAAATGAGACAGTACTAACCCTCTCAATAGTTTTGAATATTGGAAAAAGTGATCGATTATCGACTGTCCTCGATTGCCACATTGATCATCCATTGAATGTAAATGAGCAAAGATACTTCCGTAAATAAAAGTGACAAGACATTATCAAAAGCACTAAGTTGGGTACTGCGCCATTCTGCGAATAATCTTGGTCTCGTCCTCTCTTCCGATGGATATGTGCCACTAACATCTCTGCTCTCTCTTACTGCGCGCAAACTGAATACATATTCTTTGGAGGATGTCCAACGAGTAGTGATGGAAAGTGACAAGCAAAGATTTAAAATTGAGTATAAGAAGGTGAAGTTTGAAGGGAAAGGGAAATATTCGTTTTGGGAGGGGGGTGATAATGATCAGTATAAAGAAGAGCTATGTATAAGAGGTAAGTGTCGTGCAAAAACGTGTTCATAATCTTGCTATTAAGATTTGATTGTGATGATTGGCAATTTTCATATCTCACCAATACTACATTGCTTACCACCTCTGTCGTATTTTTAACACCAGCGAATCAGGGTCATTCTATCCAAGGAATACAATTCGATGAACTTTTAACGAAAATATCCCCCGACGAAATTGCAACTCTGGAAATCATTCATGGGACATATTACAGCGTATGGGATAAAATTCGTCTTGAGGGGTTGAAGAAAATGAATCGAAATCACATTCATTGTGCACCAGGGCTTCCTCCTGGAAAGACATCTGGTGGTCAGAAACAAACCGTTATATCTGGAATGCGCATTGATTGTCAGATTTACATTTACATCGATGGGACAGCATGTTATCTCAACGGCATCAGTTTTTACAGAAGTGAAAATGGTGTGCTACTTACATCAGGTCCTATTCCTGCGTCATGCTTTTCTAAAGTTATTGACGCCAAAACCGGTGTGGATTTACTAGATGAAAGCAGAGAGCAAAAACGAATCAGACATACTTGATTCGAATGATGTACATATGAAATACAACATTTCTTTTTAAAAAAGCAAAAGGATCTAAAACCATATAAATTGAATTCGAAATAGAAACAACTTTAACAACGATTTCAATGTATTTTCATGGTACCTGTTCCTTCTTCTTCATCTTCTCCTTCCGAACTTTCTTCATATATTATTGATTGATAAAAACGCTGCATTCCTAGTTTTTCACTCTCTCCTTCTACTGCAGGAATATTTTCTACCTTGGCTCCATCGATACATAACCAATACGTCTGAAGTTCACCCTTGCCTTTCGCATGAACTTTATCATCCCTGGGTACAAACCAATCAGAGTGACCTGCCTCAATGAGATAATCCGCTGTCGATTGAGATATCTGAATCATTTGAGGCTTTGATGTGCTTTCCATTCGAGAGGCAGTATTGATGGAATCCCCGAATAGCTCAAATCGCGATTTATATCCACGAAGAACTCCAGCAGTAACTGGTCCAGAATGTATTCCAAAACGCATACTAAGTGTTACAACATTTCCGAGGACATCTTCAAGATCTTGAAAGACGCTCTTTAATGCCAATCGACATTCATGAGCAAAGAGACACATGACGACAGCATGATCCTGCCTATGGTCTGGAACTCCTGTGACGGCTAAATAACAATCGCCTATTGTTCCAATTTTAAAGACTCCTAACCGATGTGCAATTTTATCAAATTCGAAGAATAATGATTCAAGTAGATGAAATACGCTCTCTGGTTCATGATCTGCGCTCCACTTGGTGAAACCAACGATATCAGCAAACATGATAGAGGTTTCAGGAAAAGCGTCTGCAATGGGTGGGGTACTGCATATTGTTGATCCATGGCTCCCATCAGATGGGCGTCGGCTCGTTTGGTTTGGTAGTCGCAAAAATCGTATCAATCTTTCTTTTTTCGTGCCGTGTTGTGAATTATTTTGGTGATACACGTGCTTCTTTGATGAAGCAGACAATGATTTATCAAGACAGTTTTCTTCATCGTGTCCATTTTCGTCTGCTCCTTTTATGCGCTTATTTATACTTTCCGCTTCATTAAAAACCCTATCCTTTACATTTATTGGAAACATAGTGTCCACAATTTCACCCGACTTCTTGGCAAAAGTTATAATCCTCTTTTGATAACGTGCATGTAAATGGTCGTAAATGAAGAACACCAAGGACACAAACACAAAGATAAAAAACATGATTACAGTGTAAGTGACTGGTCGCTTGCTCAAATAATTGTTCATCATCTTCTGTGATGGATATAGCCGAACCTTGAAGGTTATTAGATTGTCCACATTATCCATATCAGGTATTCCTTCCAAAGCAACACTTGCATTTATTTCATATTCATAACGATGGAAGTTACGGTCATGAAGATCACCCTCTATGTAGGTCACATCTTCCCCTCCAGATATTTCATAGGTCCACAACTGATTTGGTAATCCATCGACAGGATCTTGATCCGTGCTTACGCTAGATTCAAGCACAGCTAGAAAACCTTCAATATAATCCGGCAACACGCGTTGAAGAATTGTTTCCCAAGTAAAGACGATACTAATACTACCAACCACTTCCTTACTTTCAAAATCCGAATAGACAGGGTAGAATAAAATACTGCTTGGATTCATACCTTCCGGATGCTGCACCAAATGCAACAACGCAGTTAGCGTAGGAACTTTGTAAGAAAGCATGTCGTCTAAAGCACGCATTCGATTTTCTTCTGAATGAAGATTAAACATGATAGCTCTCCAGTTCGACTCAGCAGGGTAAATCTGATACACAGGCACCATCACATCGGGGAACGGAGAGTTGGGTTGTATTCCAGGATCGTCCACGACAAGACCATTTTCCTTGCGGAAGATGGTGTAATCATTCGAAAGTTGTGTGACTCCAAGCAAATCACCATGAAGAGCAGCATGTGACTCAAATTCAGCTCTATTTTCAGAGGTTATGATAGGGTTGAATGACAATGCGATACTATTTGATAGTGAAAGTTGACCTTCGGAACGCTCATCAAAGTCAGGCATTGTGGCATTAGGCCACACATTTTGAGGTCCGAAATGTGAAGTATAAACTGCAGATAGCGTTTTTGCAGCGTTTACTTTGTTTCGAAGGCCGTCTTTAATAGCGTCTTCGACCCTTATAATTGTATCATAATATTGATTTTCAAATTCTTTCACTTCCGCGTCACGGGCAAATGTGTAGGTTAAGGTACACACCAAGGTTGCAGCAATCGCAAGGGTAGCCAAAGTAAGAATTCTCAGACATATGATAGATCGAGTTTGATTCTTTGACAGAATATTTCCATGATGTCGACTGCCCGCATCGGTGTTATTTGTTGTACGCCTATGGCTTCCCATAGTGGATCCAGAGCTCTCGTCCGATTGAGCTACGCTGACATCACGCCCAAGGCCGCATTTCTTTTGAACATTAATTGGCGATGATTCTTCTACTCTGTCCATGTTTTGATGTGGGGAGTGCTGATAGGTTGAATAGATCTCAGTTTGAATGAATCCGTTATGTGTTGATGTTTCTTCGCCCCCCTTCGCTTTTGCGAATGAATACGAGAGACGAGAGGTAGCCTCGGGTACTATTTTAGCGGGTAATGTGGACTTGTTACGTCACCATTGACGAGACATTGGCTAAAAGAATATAAAAAAGTCATCGGTCCCCGGTTTGCTTTTGTTGGATGATCGTTATCCATTTTCTTACATTTGGTTCAATATAGAGTAGTTAAAAGTTAGAGTGATCCCTACAGTGGAAGTCATTATAAAATTAATTGCGAATAAAGCAATATTATTTTTTTAAAAATTGCATGGATCTAAGAGAAATCTATGCAAACTATCCGTGAGTAAGGAATAATAACGCAGTCAATACGCCCCGTTGCGTTGCGGGTGTCAATCGCTGTCAGCTTATCGCCTTTTAACAAAAAGCATTCCTTCTCTGTCGGGAAAATGTTAGCTATATTTTGCCCTCGATCCACAAAGACGAACTCACTTTTCGCCTTGAACTTCAAGTCTTGTATCAAAATCTTTTCAAAATAAAATCGGTCGTCATGTTTAATCTTCTTATCACCCTTTGACTTCCCTTTCACGAGTAATTGGTGCACCTTCAAGCTGACCGCATTACTCTTTGTATTTGAATCTAAATCACGAACGGCTTTTAGAATTTGTTGCTCTTTGCTCATGGATCCATCACTGGTTTTTTCACTGCATTCATTGATAATCTTTCCATGATCAGAACTATGAATTTCTATTTTGTCTGTAGCAGTACTTTCAGTGCTATCATATATCCGAACAACCACTTGATCAAATTCATTCAGTATATCTTTGTGAATGGCATCATACAAAGGCATCGTTGTTGGCAGTCTCCGCAAAACGGTTTCATTGTTGGGATCATCCAAAGCAACCAACAGTTCTGCCATATGATTCCTAGTCAAATCAAGTCCATTCGTTCGTGATGCAATTACATGACCTATTGTTCCTGAGCGAGAGAAAAAGTGGTATTCTGACTTATCATCGTCAGTATATGGAAATCTCTCATCCAACAAAATGATTTCAAGATAAAAACGATCTTCCATTCGAATCTTTTTATCACCTATGGCACCACTCTTGATGAGCATTTTCTTAACTTGATTAGAAACTTTGTTTTGCTTTTTGATAAGTTCTAATCTTTTAAGACGTTCATGAATTTTAGCTCGCCTCTCTTCTTCCGTTTGTTTCTTAACTTTTGTTACGTTTTCAAAACCTCCGATATCTTCACTGGCTGTGAAACGCTTTTCAACTGCTTGAAAGATTTCAGATGGTTTTGGTTTGGATGCATTGGCTGCATTTGTCTCATGGTGTAACACATGCGATGATGGTGTATTATATTCAAAATCCTCATCAGTATGAATGCTACTATGTAGATATTCCCGTGCTTCTTTGTCATTTTCACGAAAAATAACAAGTTTTGCAGAAGGAAACCATCCTAATGCTTCGATGGTGATTGCTTTTGGCCCACTAGCTTCAGAATACTCTTGTACCTGTTCACTAAAATCTTTCGGCGGGTAGAGAGTGCAGTCATATAATACTAATGGGTCACTGTTTTCTGAAGTTTGAAAATCTGATGCCGATAGCTTCATCAATTGAATGATTTCATGGAGTGTAGAGTCAGACTGCACTTCGAAAACGAGTTGTTTGGGACTTTCGGATGGCCCTGATAGGTTTGTTACGTGAATTCGTGACACTCCCATTCTTGAACGGTTGACTGGTTTTTTTATTAATTAACGTTTCATTCAAATTTTTATTTATACAGAAACTATGCAAGGATTTTTTTCTCTTCTTTTGTCGCACCGTACAACAAAGCAAACATCCGAATCACACTTTGAGCTGGGAGGGGATCTGTAATTGTGTGGCATGTGTGTAATAGAAGTACTATGTTGGCAAATTGTCCTGAATTCTGTCTCAAGGGGTCCAAACAGAATACAGCTGAATACGACAACTGTTATCACTGCCATTTCAATATCCATACATGATATCAATAGTTTCTGGTATGAAAAGCATCGGTTCTGACGCACTACTTGTGCAATGGTTATGCTTCAGCGTGCAGCTAAAATGTACTTGTGCTCTGTGACAACTTTCGAGTCTTTTTACTCATTTTTGTGCTCAGTCGTGTGTAAGACTCACCAGGTGACAAGTGACCAGTTCGATAGAATTCAAAAGCAGTATACCACATCTTGCAAGATTTCATCTCTGGTTGCTTTTTCATAAATTGTACATCCCATTCAAACGGATATCAATCATGGCAATCATAGAAACAAATTCGGAAGAAGATTTTGAGATGATTCCATCACCGGTCCCACCAAAGGAAACGATTGAAACATCTCGAGCAAATGAAGCACGATTCGATGCAAGCAATCCCGCTGTGGGAGACATGGACGATGGAAGAAAGCTAGGAGCTGGAGTTGTTGCTGCAGTCATTTGCTTGCCTTTCTTTGGTGTCTTTCTTTCTGGTGTGGCTGGACTAGCTGCTGCGTATGGTACTACACAAGACGGGGCTGGTGGTGACATTTGCAGAGCCGCCGGGGATGTGGCGCTTACAGCCAAGCAAAAGGCAGTGGAGGTAAATCAAAAACACCATCTTCTTGATAAAACAAGGGAAGAAGCCAATAGGGTGCTGCTATCTGCAAAAGACCTGGAACAGAGGCATCAGATCTTATCGAAAATTAAAATTGTGTTGATAGAAACCCTAAAGAATATTGGTGAAGTTTGCAAAGTCGTTGGAGAAGAATTTCGTAAGAGTAGAGAAAAAAGTCAAAGAGGAGACTATCAAGATATTCCACATGAAAATAATCAAGGATTCTAGAACGTTGAAAGCCCTTATGTTTTTTCTATAAATAGTTTGTAACCATCATTACGCATTACGTCTTATTTCAAAATCTCTGATCAAGTCTTATCCTCTATCTTATGTCTTTTCTATATACTTTCTTTTTTCATGGAAACCTAACAGATCCTTCCATATCATCAAATTCTCTCCGGGTCGTATTTGTAAGCTGCAACGTTGAGTACTATCCATCTCATATTATTTTATTTTCATTTCACAGTTCGAAAATCGACACTCGAAACAACATACAACCAAACTGCAAACTGCATCCGACACACCAATGATTTCTACCCGATAAATGAACAACACACTAGGATCACAACTCAACCCTATTGTTATTGATAGCAGTGATGATGAAGACAAGAATGGTATTCGAGACAGTGAGGTTTCAGCAGAGGCCAAAAGTACTATCAAATCGAACCCCAATGCTCCTCTTTCTGTCTCGAGCGATAAAAACCGACACAGTTTCAAACGTCACAAATTGAATGTCGACCATAAGTCTTCATTGAATTGTGTGAAATCTCCATTTCGGCTGTTTGCCACTGTACAAGATGAAGTACACCGTAAAAATCTGTCTACTGTATCGGATGGTGGAAGACAAAGAAAGATAGCACCAATGACTTTGAGCCAATCTGAAATGCGAAGTCGTAGAGTAGCTGCACTTGAAGGGTGTGCAATTTCAGACAGTGAAAGAGATCGTCATTCTTCACGAAATTATGAGTCGGATTCGCACTTAGATTACTGTCTTACTCTTCGTCAATTCGTTGGAGTTGATGTGGACTCTACGAATTCAATGGCAAAAGGTCCAATCGAGTGGATTGTCATCGTTAATTACATTATTGACTTTGATTTCTTACTAGATGAGATACCAGAACTTGTATCAATTCCAAAAGTGGTTTTCTTTTTTCAAGTGGGTGATCCAACGCCATACAAAAACAATATGCCAAATGCAGAATTTTACAGATTGGACCCTTCCAGAGAACCATCATCTGCCTTAAATCCACTGCGTCACAAATTTCCATATGGGACTCATCGTAAGTTTTAAATGTATTGATGTTAGTCTATATGTGTTGTTCATTTCGAATTCTAAAACGCTGTTTTCAAATACAGATACTAAAATGTTTCTGGTCGGATTTCAACAGTTTCTTAGGGTTGTCATCCATACCTCTAATTTAATACATAACGACATCTATCTCAAAGCCCAGGGATCATACGTGCAAGATTTTCCATTGAAAACAAATGATTCTCAATTGCAGTGTGAATTCGAGCAGACTCTTGTTTCCTATTTAAGCTCCTACGGATATAATAAGAAAAATAAGTGGTCTGCTTACGGAGATAATATCACACTGAATGATCAAATTGCCAGATATGATTTTGATCTTGCATTAGTGAAATTAATTCCATCTGTTCCTGGATATTATAACTTCCCCGAAAAGTGTAACGCTCAGGGATACTTGCGACTCAAAAGTATGATCTCAGAGTACATTTTGAGTCACGAAAGGAAAGATAACAAACTAGGTCCAATTGTCTGTCAATTTTCGTCAATCGGATCCTTGAGCGAAAAATGGATTCGAGATTTTGCTTCTAGTCTTTCAGCAGATACGGAAAAAGGTGCCGTGGACGCAGATAAATTGATGCTTGTCTATCCAACGGTTGAAGAGATCCGAACATCAATGGAGGGGTACGCTGGTGGAGCTTCAGTGCCAGGGAAATCTAAAAATCTCCAGAAGACATTCATTGGCCCATTACTACACAAATGGAGTGGAGGTAGTAGTTCGATTCATAAGCCGAGTAATGTTCCTCATATTAAAACATATTACCAACTTTCGAAAGAAAAAGACTCGCTTGAGTGGTTTGTTCTTACCAGTCATAATCTTTCTAAAGCTGCTTGGGGTGAAGTCATCAACAGTCAGTATGGTAAATGCCTTCGAACACTATCTTGGGAGATGGGAGTGTTTTGCTGTCCGAAGCTTGTCGGTGACCAGCAGCTAGTTCCTTTTGATATGAGAAATGATCCTGGATCATTTGTTATTCCTCTGCCATATCAATCTCAACCGGAGCGCTATGGTGTCGATGACCAACCGTGGGCAGTTGATGAAAAATATGAAAAATCTGATGCTTTCGGGAACTTTGGATGATGCTATTAAAAACGAATGTAATATGAGAATGAAAAATCATGTTTGACTTTTGCATTATTATCTCTTTATCAGTTTAAACTGACCATCTCCTCCACGCTCAATCTTCTCTTGTGTACACATTTGTTGTAAGAAAGTACTCAATTGTTGTGGTGATTTCTTGTAGCCATGTTCAGATCCTGCAGCGTACGTCTTTAGCATATTATGGATGCGATCGAGTGGAAGGCTGCCGAAATTGGATAACATACCCATAATGAACGACTCAAATGTCTGCCATTCTTCTTCCTCTTTCGCGCCCAATGACACAAGCGGTGCATCTTCGTCGTCGTAGAAGCTATCATGACTATTCTGAAAATCATCCTCAGATGAAATAAGCTCGTATATCGCTTGATTACCCGATCGGGTGAAAGAAACAACATTATTATTCACCCAATAGCTCATTTTCTTTCGAATAATGTCTTCCGAGAGGCCAGTTTCATCGGAAAGTTCACGAGCTGACCAAACTCCTCCGTTATCTTCAAAGTGAGTAATCAATGTAGCATGAATGGGCGAGCAACTGAATTCTTTTGTTGAAACCTCGCCATTTTCTTCTATGACATCAAGCTCGAGCTCGACCTGACCGAGTTGTTGAAACCAAACAAGTTTTCTTGGAGTCTTGTACTTATGATACTCATCGCTAAACTCGTCTACTTTTGCCTGAATTCTCGGATGGTGCTTCATTGATTGCTTTTGCAATGATGGCCAAAAGATATGCGATATAATTGCAGCATCGACAACTGTCTCGTTGTCATCAGAGTTTGAGTTGGAACCAGCACTTTGCTTGCTGATTCTCATGGCAGAATGGATATTGTTCGATATTCGCTTCGAGTCACCAATATCTTTGACCATAATTTCACATTGTCGCATACTCGACTCTCCAAAACGTAACATAAGAAGTTCAAGGTTGTGAACTTCTTCGTCTGTATTGAAATTAACGCTTGCGAGTAATTTATCTGCCAGCATCATTCGATACTCGTCCACGAAGAGATCATTCGATCCATATATTCGAACTAGCATTGTCAGCAAATCTACATTTTTTACCAACGATGATGAAGTTGTGATTGCCCCAGAAATACGCTGATAGTACTTGGATGGCGCAGGAGTCCAGTCTGAAGGGGGAGCTTGTTCATCGTCATCTGAGTCCGGATACTGATCTAATGGTATAGCACCCGGTCTTTGTAATTCCTCGTATAAATCGCTCTTCGCGTCTTTATCTGTTAGGCTGAGTTTATTGTTTAGCGCTTTACCAAGTACTCAGAAATACATTGCAGTTTCTGAACATATAAAAGGACACTTACCTTGTTATGATACATCGGACCGTATCACTGCGACCTCTCAAATAGGCTCTAATATCACCCGAGACGTTATTCAACAATGTATCACTTGGATCTATTATTCGAAGTACTTGAATCATATCCATATACACTTGAAGGATCTGACCAGTCTGCGCTCCAGGGTGTAACAGCCTTTTCCTCAAAGCTTCTTTTAAATCTTTGACAAGTGCATTCATTTTATGCGTCTTTTGTATAGCACGATTCAGATCAACGAAGGAATGATATGAATCTGGATAGTCTGCAATCATGTCGAATATTTCATTTTGACGCGTTTGGCAGTAACACTCGTTGATGGTATGGTTCAAACGCTCATCAAGTGAAATGTCTGAAGTGAGCTTATGCAAAAGTGGAGCAAGTTCTTCATTTTTCCAATTCATAATGCCATCAAGCAAATCTTCTCTATCATATATACCGGTGATCGTTTTACATATGTAAGACGTGACCGTTTCATGTAGAGCTTGATTAAGAGGCTGTGTGAATATATCCAGCTGCATAGGATTTTGAGGATTGAGAAACTGAAGAATATGCAGGTTTTGAAAGAAGGTAGACTTGGGAGTGAATAATGCAGTAAAGAATTCATCATCCTCGTTCTCATCGCTATCCTCATCACTGGAGTCTTCGTCTGTGTTCTTGACTCTCTTACTACTCCAGATGTACCATTGAATCATCTTAAGGAAAAAGGCTTTACATTCTGTCCAGAATTCGAAAGTTGCCGCATTTGATATCGCGGCTGTCAGAGCAATAAGTCTAGCCTCCATTGGATTTTTACTTAATGTGATTGACCGAGTCTCTGTTGCAGCAAGATGAGCATCTTTCTGAAGATGAAAAACTAGCATTTGTAATCTAGAAGGAATGTCCGACCATTGAATCCCCCCATGGAAGAATTCTGCAGCACCGACTGTAGAATGGCGCTTCTTATAGGGTGTCAATGCTCTAGGCTTGACTGGTGACATTGTTTTGTCATCCGGAGCTTTAGAAATCATGTTCATGCTTTAAGATTTTTGAAACTGTACTGAACGTTGAGAGTTGAGAGTACGCTTTGCTCTTGACAAAAAAAATGGGGCTTCACATTTTTTTAACCCTAACTCTCTCAAACGAATGCAATCCAGAAATGACGACAAGACAGCAAAGATGATCACATGGTCTTTAAATTGAATTGTATATTGTGTCA
>Ga0213868_10001197_pt1 | contig 25029 bp, 21 predicted proteins | sample PICome_9_FD_160087 | JGI IMG/M metagenome (GOLD analysis project Ga0213868, IMG submission 160087) | Coastal seawater microbial communities near Pivers Island, North Carolina, United States - PICO127 | ecosystem: Environmental > Aquatic > Marine > Coastal | place: USA: North Carolina... | reverse complement strand
GAATAAAAATTCTTCTTTCAATAAAACGGGACAAGTTGTTTTTGGAGGGTTTGGGTCTACAGCTCAACATTCATATTTTCAATTATTACACCAAGGAACTTCATCTTTTTGTACAGATATAATTTGCGTAGATACAGATAAAAAGCAGAACAAATTACTTTTTGCTCAATCACAAGCTCAGGCAGGTCTTCTAGCTTTTGGTGCAGATGAAAATCTTCAAGATCATGAAAAAGTAAATGGACAATCTCCAGTCAATTTAATATCACTAAAGGAACTTAATCCATTTAACCTAGGGTATTTAATAGCATCATGGGAGCATAGAGTTTTCTTAACTTCGCGCATGTTACAAATCAATCCCTTTGATCAATATGGAGTTAGTGCTGGGAAGATATTTGCAAGAAAATATTTAGAATCTAATGGCGGTTGATCTTAAAAAAATTCCCACAACTCCTGGAATTTATAAATTCTTTCATAAATCAGAAATAATATATATTGGCAAAGCTATCAACTTAAAAAAAAGAGTTTCAAGCTATTTTGGTAACTCTAAAAAAGATAGAAAAACAGGCCAAATTAAAAAACTAACAGACCAAATAGAAACCTTTTCTACAAAAAATGAAGTTGAGGCTTTGCTTTTAGAGCAGCTACTGATTAGAGAAAATAAACCAAAATTTAATATTTTATTGAGAGATGATAAAACCTATCCATACATTTTCTTTTCAGACAGTCATAACTACCCATCAATTGGCTTGAAAAGAACAAAAAAAGCAGTGGATGAAAAGTATTTTGGCCCTTTTGTAAGTTCATATGCTGTTAAAAAATCAATTAAAGAAATACAAAAAGTTTTTAAGATAAGAAATTGTAGTGATAATACTTTTTCTTCAAGAACCAGACCATGTATTGAGTATCAAATGAAAAGGTGCAGCGCACCATGTGTTGGTCACATCACCAAGAATCAATATGCTGAGGATTTAATTGAGGCCAAGAATTACCTAACCTCGTCTGATTCACAAACAATTAAGAGGTTAGAGAGAGAAATAGAATTATTTTCTAACAGGCTTGAATTTGAAAAAGCTGCAACTGCAAGAGATAAGCTAAAGAGAATAAACATAATCCAAGAAGAGCAATCTGTAACAACAAAGGCAAAGGATATAGATATATTTTCAGTTGCTGAAGATAGTGGATATCTTGGTATATGCACAGTAGTTGTGAGAAAGGGAAAGATAAGAGGGACCAAAACTCAGTTAGTAAAAAAAGGATATTACGACTCTTTAAACGAAGTTTACGAAAGTGCTTTAATAAATTTTTATAATATTAATCCTGACATACCCAAGAAAATTCTTACTACTGATATTGTTTCTTCAAGCACTATTATTGGTGAAGCTATTTTTAAGAAAGCTAAGACAATCACTAAGATCATCAGTACTCCGAGTAAAGATATAAAACCTATTTTTAATCTATGCAAATCAAATGCAAAGCAAGTCATCGCAAATCATTTAAGCAAGGAGGAAAAATATACCTTCGCCTTAAGTGAGCTAAAAAATAGTCTAGGTATGAAAGGTTTAAATAAAATAGAAGCCTATGATATAAGCCATTTATACCAGGATCATGCGGTTGCCTCTTGTATTGTGTATTCCAAAAAAGGAGCAAATAAAGATAAATATAGACTATTCAATATTCCTAAAGATTTAGCAGGCAATGATATTGGGTCACTAGAGCATGCTCTTGAAAGAAGACTAAAGTATTATGAGGATAAAGATATAAAACCTGATTTATTATTAATAGATGGCGGTAAAACGCAGTTAAAATTCGTTGAAGCATTAATTAAACGCTCTAAACACTCAGATATTAAAGTTATTTCAATTGTTAAAGGCGCCAATAGGGTAAGAGCTACTGAAACCATCCTTTCCAATGAAGGAGTTATTGAGATGGACAAGTATTCAAAAGGATATCTGGTTCTTCAAGAGATAAGAGATGAGTCTCATAGGTTTGCAATAACAGCGCAAAGAAAAAAGAAAAAACTTAGCATCAAGAAATCTTTTCTAGACGAAATTAATGGAATTGGCCCTGTAACAAAATCAAATCTCCTCAAAAAATTTAAAAACATCAAAAATATAAGGAATGCTGGATTAGATGAATTAATGACTATTAGTGGCATTAATGAGAAAATAGCTCAACAAATTATTTCTTATAAAACTTAATGGCTATATTTATAAATTTACTCACCATATCAAGAATGGCTCTTGGAGCATTTATATTTATTCTTTTAACTCGAACAGAGATGTATTGGATAGCATTTGTATTGTTTTTTATTGCAAGCATTACAGATTACTTTGATGGTTATTTGGCAAGAAAGTATAATCATGTATCTCAAATTGGAGAAATTCTTGATCCTATTGCCGATAAAATTCTTATTGTTTTTTTATTATTTGCAATATCTGTAAATCTTACTAGTTACTATATTGCATTTGCATCAGCATTAATTATTACGCGTGAAATATGGGTTGGGGCACTTAGGGATTTCAATGCAAGACAAAATAAATCTGATGCGACAAAGGTTACATTTTTAGCAAAAATAAAAACAACTATTCAGCTTTTTACAATTAGTACTTATCTTCTAGGGCTTGGGATGAATAATATGTTGGTCTTATTAATAGCTGATATATTACTTTTTTTATCACTAATAATAACTATATACACTGGCTTTATTTACTCTCTCAATACTTTTAAAAAATAATAAAATGGTTAAAAGTTCATGTCATAACATTACCATTATTGGTTCAGGCTACGTTGGCATGTCACTTGCTACATTATTATCTCAATATCATAAAGTCACTATTGTTGATATCGATAAAGAAAAAGTTAAGAAAATTAATGCAGGTATGAGCCCAGTAAAAGACTCGATGATATCTGATTATCTTAAACACAAGGATTTACACTTGCGAGCTTCTAGCTCCCTTAGTGGAGTAATCGAGTCAACGGATATAGCAGTAATAGCAACTCCAACAGATTATGATGATGAAACAAGATACTTTGATACAAGTTCAGTTGATATAGTTGTAGAGGAAATACTTCAGCATAATAGTGAGGCCTTAATAGTCATAAAATCAACAATACCAGAAGGACATACAGATCTTCTTAAGTCAAAATATAAAACCAATAACATAATCTTTTCACCAGAATTTCTAAGAGAAGGTCAGGCGCTTCAAGACAATTTATATCCATCAAGAATCATTATTGGAAGTAAGTGTAAAAATGCAGAGCTTTTTGCAAACATTCTCCAAGAGGCCTCGCTTAAAAAAAATGTTGATATTTTATTTACATCATCAAAAGAGGCAGAGGCGGTCAAACTTTTTTCAAATACTTTCTTGGCATTGCGTGTAGCATTTTTTAATGAGCTTGATACCTATGCTATGTCAAAAGGTCTAAATGCAAGAGACATTATCAATGGTTTAAGTCTAGATGAGCGAATTGGAGATTATTATAATAATCCTTCATTTGGGTATGGAGGATATTGTCTACCAAAAGACACAAAACAACTCCTAGCAAATTTTAATGAAATACCACAAGAGTTAGTATCCTCTGTTATAAATTCAAATCATACAAGAAAGAGCTTTATTGCAAATAAGATTTTGGAAAGAGAATCTGACACAATTGGATTTTATAAACTTGCAATGAAAAAAGACAGCGACAATTTTAGGTCGTCATCAATAATAGATGTGATTAATCTTATCTCAAATGCAAATAAAAAAGTTATTATTTTTGAACCTAACATAGTTGATAAATCTTTTAATGGTATTGAGGTTGACAATAATTTTGAAAGTTTTAAGCAAAGAGCAGACCTGATAGTGACAAATAGACAAGAAGATCAACTATTAGATATTCAAGATAAAGTATTTACAAGGGATATTTTTAAAGAAAATTAACATAACCGTTTCCTTATTTTAAATCATGTATACAATACACAAAGTTGGCTGGATGGCAGAGTGGTTATGCAGCGGCCTGCAAAGCCGTTTACGCCGGTTCGATTCCGGCTTCAGCCTCCATTAATTTGAAGACTTTTATAATTTAGAAAGTATAATAATAAATTTGGTATCTATTAACTTGCCCGAGTGGTGGAATTGGTAGACACAAGGGACTTAAAATCCCTCGATAGAAATATCGTGCCGGTTCAAGTCCGGCCTCGGGTACCATTTGATATTATAAAAAACTTTTGCTTTTTAAAATATGAAATCATAAAAGACTAAATAATCAGATAATTTACTACTACTAACTAGCAATAATAATATAAACTTAATATTTATAAATTCGTAATATCTCATGCAAGAACCATATAGCAATAAACACTTCAATGATTCTGATGATCAAATAGACTTTCAAGAAATTTTATATGCTTTATGGAAAGAAAAATTGATTATAGTGTCCATAACTGCTTTTGTAACGATTGTTGGTGTCATCTACAGTCTTTTTTTACCAAACATATATGAATCTAAAGCTATACTAGCTCCTGTTAACTCATCTAGTAGTATTTCTGGGGCTCTGCGAGGTTATACTGGTATTGCAGGGCTTGCTGGGATAAGCATTCCTTCTGGTGTTGATGATGGCAATACTCCAAAAGCTATCGAAAAAATTAGCACGCTAAGTTTTTTTAAAAATAGTATTTTAAAAAATATTCATCTACCAGACCTTATGGCTGTTAAATCTTGGGACAAATCGACAAACACATTAATATATGATGAAACAATTTATCAAATAAAGACAAATGCATGGGTTAAAGGTAATTCCTATGCCCAGAAACATAAACCAACTGCCCAAGACAGTTTTCGAAAATTTACAGCCGAATATTTAAGCATAAGTGAAGATAAAAACTCTGGTTTTATTACTCTATCAATTAAACATCAATCACCATTTATTGCAAAGCAATGGGTTGAATTGGTTGTAAACGAAATCAATACTTTTTACAGATTGAAAGATAAATCAGAGTCAGTAAGAGCTGTTAACTATCTCAATAAACAAATTTCAATGACCGGTTTATCTGAAATAAAGCAAGTAATAGCCGATCTCCTTCAAGAGGAAACTAAAAAGTTAACTCTTATTGAGGCTAATCAATTTTACGTTCTTGATTATATTGATCCCCCTGCTGTAATGGAGAGAAAATCAGAACCTCAAAGGTCTTTAATTTCTATATTAAGTGCAATACTCGGCGGGATGCTAAGTATTTTTTTGGTGCTCATGAAACATTATTTTTTTCAGCAAAAAAATTTATGAGCTTATATAATTCCATTTTTAAGCAGAGCAAAAGTAAAGAATATGTTTGATATGTCTAAAGTAAGAATAGCTATTATTGGGTTAGGTTATGTTGGACTTCCTCTGGCGATTGAGTTCAGTAAAAAATATAAAGTATTGGGATTTGATATCAATGGGACTCGAATTGATGAATTAAGTTCAGGAAAAGACTCTACTTTAGAAGTTTCTCATGATGAGTTGCTGAATGCAAAAGATCTTAAGTTCTCCGCCTCTAAGGATGATTTACAAAATTGCAATGTATACATTGTCACTGTTCCAACACCTATCGATAGCTATATGCAGCCTGATTTAACTCCTCTCATTAGAGCAAGCGAAATGTTGGGGAGGGTAATAAATGAAGGAGATGTTGTTATTTATGAGTCAACGGTTTATCCAGGCGCAACAGAAGAAGATTGTATACCAATTTTAGAAAAATTCTCCGGCCTGAAGCTTAACAAAAATTTTTATGCAGGCTATTCACCTGAGCGTATTAATCCAGGAGATAAAGAACATCGTGTTACAAATATTTTAAAAATCACTTCTGGTTCTACACCAGAAATTGCAGATTTTGTTGATGCTCTATATTCCTCAATAATTACTGCAGGCACGCATCTCACATCAAGTATAAAGGTTGCTGAGGCAGCAAAGGTCATTGAAAATACTCAAAGAGATGTAAATATCGCACTAATTAATGAACTATCGCTTATTTTCAATCTTTTAGATATTGATACTCTCGAGGTTTTAGAAGCCGCAGGAACAAAGTGGAATTTCTTGCCATTTCGCCCTGGTTTGGTTGGGGGCCATTGCATAGGTGTTGATCCTTATTATTTAACACATAAGGCTCAATCTGCAGGATATCATCCAGAAATGATATTAGCTGGTAGAAGACTGAATGATAATATGGCCAAACATGTTGTTGCCCAGTTAGTTAAAAAAATGGTTAAACAGTCGATAGATGTTTCGAATGCTACTGTGCTAGTAATGGGCCTAACATTCAAGGAAAACTGCCCAGATTTAAGAAATACAAAAGTTGTTGATATGGTTTCTGAGCTGGCAAGCTATGGAATTAAGGTTGATATATTAGATCCCTGGTGCTCACCACAAGAGGCCGAGCTTGAGTATGGGCTTGGTGTTCTTAAAAATGCAAAGAACAATACCTATGATGGAATTATAATTGCAGTGGGTCACAATGAATTTAAAGCTATGGGGGCCAGTGCAATTAGGAAGTTAGGAAAAAATAAACATGTTCTTTTTGATTTAAAGTATGTGCTTAGCAAATCTGATGCAGATATCCGTCTTTAAAAATAAATCAAACAAGGCTTCATATGAATCGTTATGAAAAAGTAAAAACAGAAATCCTTAATAGCCCAAAGACCTGGCTAATTACTGGTACAGCTGGTTTTATTGGCTCTAATTTGCTAGAAAGTTTACTAAAACTTGATCAAAAGGTTATTGGTCTTGACAACTTCGCAACAGGCCATCGATCTAACTTAGATGAAGTAAAGAACTCAGTTTCAAAGGAACAATGGGATCAGTTTAGATTCATTGATGGAGATATTAGAAATTATAATGACTGTGAGTTAGCACTTATAGATGTTGACTATGTACTTCACCAAGCCGCTCTTGGCTCTGTTCCCCGTTCAATAGAGAATCCTGTGATATCTAATTCAGCAAATATTACAGGGTTTCTTAATATTTTAGATGCAGCCAAAAAGGCGCAAGTTAAAAGCTTCACTTATGCTGCTAGCAGCTCTACATATGGAGATCATCCTGCGCTTCCTAAAGTTGAAGAGAACATCGGCAACCCTTTATCGCCCTATGCAGTTACAAAGTATGTTAATGAGTTATATGGAGGTGTTTATGCGCGAACCTATGGATTTAAAACAATTGGATTGAGATATTTCAACGTTTTTGGAAAACGTCAGGATCCCAATGGAGCATACGCTGCAGTAATTCCAAAATGGACGGCTTCTATGATAAATGGTGAAAATGTATTAATAAATGGCGATGGCGAGACAAGTAGAGATTTTTGCTTTATCGAAAACGTTGTCCAGATGAATATTTTAGCTGCAACTGCTTCTGAGGAAACAAAAGATGAGATATATAATGTTGCCGTAGGAGGTCGTATCACCCTAAATAATCTTTACAAGTCGATAAAGTCAGAACTTATTAAAAATGGAATAGATATTAAAACTAACCCTATATATCGCGATTTTCGAGTCGGAGATGTTAGACATTCACAAGCAGATATATGTAAAGCTAAAAATTTATTGGGGTACATACCAACTGATACTGTTGAGAGTGGCTTGAAAAAATCAATGCAATGGTATTGTGGTCTTTCCCAGGCAAATAAGCATTAATAATGTTGAATTTATAATTTTTTTTAGTGTAAGCTTTTTAATATGGTTGTATTAACAATTTACTCTATTGTTATAGTTGAGATACTTATTATATCTTTTTTGTCAAAAAGATTAGAATTCTACAATCCAATTCTATTCTTATTGTGCATTCCATTTTTCTATACTCACTCATTATTTTTAGATCATTTATTTTTTGGACTAAATGAGATTTCATACCCTCAATATTTTTCTAACTCTTTGGCATTCGATAGCGTAAATCATCTAAAAATTATTGGATTAAATTTTTCTTACTTACTTGGTATTTTTTTGGTTACTATAATGCGGTCTAGATATTTAAGTCTTTCGCGGGTGACTGGATTACAGACTACATATCTTGATTTTCAAAACAAAGAATTAAGGCCCAATGTTTTATTCATAGCAACACTTTCAATGCTTGCCTTAATGTTTGTGGCTAGCCAGTTAATAGGCCTTGAAAGATCGGAGGTTAGGGCTCTATTTAACAGCCCCCTCAAAACTATTTTAATACAAGCAATATTTATTTTTTTGTGTTTTTGTTTTATTAGCAGTAAATCAAAAAACCTTCCAAACCTATTTATTGCTTGTGTTTTGATAATTTTTTGCATTCTTTCTGCGCAAAGAGAAAATATTATTTTGTTTATATTTGCTATGTTGCTCAGACTTCCTCCAAGAAAGATGGCAATAACTAACTTGATAAGTTTAGTCATTATTTTATATGTTGGCTTATATTATAAGACTTTTATTACGGCGCTATCATTAGTGATTAATGGAAATTTTGAAGATTTAACAACTGCATTAGTGGTTTTTGAGTCTTTCGAGGTGGCCTTCTCATTTTCTTCTATAGATCCTGCTATTTCTTTACTATTGCTGAATGACTATTTGTCGGACGTAAATATCTATAACGCTTATTGGGGTTCATATTTTATAAATACTATTATGCAATTAATTCGTACATTTTTTGATGTTAGCTGGCCTAGCTTAGGTGAAACAGCAACATCATTTTATACTTCAGGGAGAATGGGCACAGCCTTTTCTTTTATTTTGGAGGCTATGTTAAATTTTTGGATTTTTGGACCATTAGTACTTGGTTTATTTATAGCAAATATTTTTTTTATAGCGGATGCCAAGCTTAAAAGGTTTGATTATAGACTATATTATTTTATATTTTTCTTATTTATTCTCAAGCTCGTTAGAACTGAGCTTGCAATAGTTCTAAAACTATATATTTTACCGGCTTTAATTGCATATATAATCTTTAATTTACTAAATCGACGTTACAAAGGATATAACAATTAGAACGCTCAATACTATCGTCAAGAACTTAACTTATATCACCATTAGCAGATTATCATTGCTGTTATCACAAATCATAATGGCATATTTTATTATTAATAAATATGGCCCGCAAGAAATGGGTACCTATATGTTAGCGGTTTCTATATCCATACCTTTGGCATATTTCTTGCTTATGGATGCACCATCTAAAATTTTGACTGGGATGAGCAATACAAAAAATTTGTTTCAAATCTTAGGACCGGCTTTTTGTTTTTCTTTTGTTCTAATTACTTTGCTTATACTCAATCATTTATCCCAATTTGTAAACATCTCTTCGTTTATTATTTTGATACCAGTGTTTTTCCATAAATTAAGTGAGACGATTGTCGAGCTAGAAATTGCTTATTTAAAAAAACATCAGTACTTTAAATTGATCTTTTGGGTAATACTTAGACGACAGTTTTTCATATATCTGGTTTCCATATTAATGCTTTTTTATGGTTTTAATTTAGTGTTTATTTTTATCACAATGGCGCTGATTTCATGCATCCTCTCGTACTTTAGTATTTTAAACTTGAAGAAATTTGGTTGGAGTTTCAAACCTGTTTATTTTGGTAGTTATTTCAGGAGAGAACTTTCTTTAGCTTTTGCAATAGGTCTAAAATTTTTATCCTCTAATGTCTTGAGATATTTTGTAGTATACATTTATGGTTTATCAATTTTTGGTTATATGGCCCCAGCTTTTTATGCATTAACCGCTTTCTCAAATGTTAGTACAGTTTTGGAGAATGTATTAACTCCACGATTCTTAAAAATCATACAGGATAAGCAACAAATACTATCTAATGTTAAATTAGATCTATTTTTAGTTAGTTTTGCCTCTGTAATAATATTTATAAGCGCTTATTTATTCGCAGAAGATGTTTATAGCCTATTCTACCCAGAACAAAAAGATAAATACGCATCAATAATTATAATATTTTCTTCTGGCTTCTTTTTTTATGTGATGAGAGCAATTTTAAAATCAGTATCTATAAAAATTGGGCTTGAAAAAATCCAGATCTATGTGCAATGTTTTTCTATCTTATTATTAATACTTTTACTTTTATTATTTAATACTGCATATGGTGTTTATGCGCCCGCCTTGGCTTTTGTGCTAACTTCTTTTGGTATTTGTGCATTATATTTATTGTTAATTGTAAGACATAAGCTTAAAATTGACCCTTAATTTTTTAAAGGGTGGTCCTGACTAGGCCAAACCTTTTAAATCCATACATCGGTGATATGAGGGCTAATATGCATTTTATTGAATTTTCTGAACTAGCAAAAAGGAAAGACGCAAGCTCAAATGACGCAGCTCATTACTTTTCAAAATACTTCTCTACCAAAACTGCTTTTTTATTTTATAAGCTTAGGGCTTCACCAAATTTTGTTACCTGGGTATTCTTAATTACTGGTTTTTCTGCGTCTTTATGTGTTTGGAATGCCAATCCTATTCTTGCTTTTATATTATGGCGTTGTCATATCATTATAGATATGGCAGATGGAGCTTTAGCGCGTGCAACAAAAACGTTTTCTAAATCTGCAGATGGGTTTGATAGGTCCTGTCATATTATTATTAATACCTCAGTTTTATTAGCATCAACACAGGTTTTTAACAATAATATTATTGATTTATGCTTACTTGTAAGTTTTTATTTAACATACTTTTTTAGTAGAAATTATTTTTTAGGCAAAGCGCAAACTCAATCATTCAGTCATTTAAATAATATTTTTAAAGATTTTTTAGGTTTAGAGGGATATATATTTTTTACTTTAATTATCCTACATTTTGGTTTTATTGATATGCAGATATTTCTTTCTTCAATTTATTCATTATTCTTCTTGATTATTTATCTTTTAAAACTTAATAGCTTTTTTCACATAAATAAAATTACACATTAATCCATCAATCCATCAATCCATTAATCCATTTATCAATTTAAATAAAATTTTTAGCTGTAGTTTTAATATTTTTTAATCTTTAATATAATATTCATATGAAAATAGTCCGCATAAGTTCATTGCCTAGCAAAAAAAAGCCAGGTATGGGGCTTGCAGCCTTAAAGCTTGCACAAATTAAGGGAATGGATACAACTTATATTAGTTACTCTCTATGTGGCGATACCTATTTATCTGAGGTTATTGACCTAAAACCTATTCTATTTTCCTTTTCAAATCCTGTGATGCCTGAATCCAGGTCTGGCTTATCTTTTATCTGGATGCAATTAAAACGAATAATGGTTATTTTAAAATTTTCGATATTAGCATGCTTTAGGATTACATTAATTAGACCTGATATCCTTCATATTCACTCTCCTATGCATTTCTTGATAGGTTTTTGGGGTAATATTATTGGATGCCAGACATATCTTACTTTTCATGGCACTGATTTTAATCACATCTTAAATTCAAAAATTTACCAGCTTTGTATCAAGCCGATTAAAAATCTAAACTGTGTATCAAGCCATCAGCTTGAAAAATTAAAGAGTATTTTTCCAAGTGCTCATGTTTCATTAGTATCAAATGGGGTCGATCTTGATTTTGAAGATTATCTTGAAAAGCCTGATAAGACTAAAAATGGAACAACGCTTATTGCCGTAGGAACACTTCGCTGGCACAAAGGCTTTAGCAGGCTAATAGAAACATTCTCTGAAATGGATTCTAAATATAACGACTGGACATTAAAAATTATTGGGGAAGGTCCAGATAGAGCTAAATTAGAGAGTCAAATAAATATACTTGGATTAGCTGGTCGTGTTCAGCTTCTAGGCGCCCTTTCGAAATCAGAAGTTTATAGACAGCTTTTAGTAGCAGATATTTTTATTCTTTCTTCAATATCAGAAGGACTTCCTAAGGTCCTGCTTGAGGCTATGCGTTCAAAGTGTGCATGCATAGCTTTTAAAGTGGGTGATTCTGAACGAGTTTTATCTAATTATGGTATGCTTGTTGAATCGCAGGACTATCCTGGTTTGCTTAAAGCAATGAGCGATTTGATGGACCAGCCTGAATTAAGAGTGGCTCTGGGTCAAAAATCATTTGACAGAGCAGAAGATTTTTCTTGGTCTACTTATATTGACTTACATCGCAAGATGTACGTTGGCACAAAAAAAATCATAGACTTTAAATAATTTTTAACTAATAAATTGATAAGGTAATTTATGTGTGGATTTTTTCTTACAAATGACGCTTCAGTTAATGATAATTTGTCTGGAGTGCTTAAGAGACGTTTGGCATTTAGAGGCCCTGACTTTCAGTCTGAAATAGTTCATCATCATGGTTGGAGGCTTTATCACTCCCGCCTATCGATTATTGCGACTGACATTGCATACAGCCAGCCTTTTGTAACAGAGTCAGAGGGTGTGCTGGTCTTTAATGGTGAAATTCTTAACTATAAAGAACTTGCCTTGAAACATAATATAGCTAACCCGACCTCAGACACTCAAGTTTTAAGTCAGCTGATTGAATTAGGAAGTTTTGATCTTAACCAAATAGATGGTTTTTTTGCATTCGCATATATAGACAAATTTGGAAAGCTGGTTCATTGTGCACGAGATCGTTTTGGAGTTAAGCCTTTAAGCTATATAAAAAATGGCAATGCGATAAGCATATCTAGCGAACCTTCTGTTTTATCAGATTTATATAATCTAGATTACTGTCCACTTGCGTTAGAAGAATATAGGGTATTTCGGGCTCCAATTTTGAGTGATTCATATTTTAAGAATATTAATGTTGTTGAGCCTGGGTCCTGCCTAATAAAAGGATCGTATTTTGACAGCCTTAACTATATTCCAGAAAGTTATTCGAACATAAATAATCTTATGCCAAAATTAAGAGAAACCATCAACGACTCAATAGAATCAAGGTTGGTTTCTGATGTGCCTGTTGGTTTACTATATAGCGGCGGAATAGATAGTAACTTAATAGGCTCTTATCTTGATGAGAGTACGCCTCGCTTTACTGGAGGACAAAATGATAGCTATGATGTCAAATTTGCTGAAGAAAATAAAAATAAAAATTCTTATATTCTAAGTATTTCTAATAACCAGTTTTCAAAAAGATTTAAAGAGATGATTAGGTTGCGCAAAGAACCGCTTTCTGTCCCAAATGAGGTTATTCTGTCTTTTTTAGCAGAAAATTGGGCAAGAGATGGGGGTAAAGTACTTTTATCTGGAGAGGCAGCAGATGAGCTATTTGCAGGCTATGATCGAATTTTTTATTGGGCTTTGAGGGCTAAAGAATTTAATTTAGAACAATTTTTAAGTTTTTATGCTTACGTGCCAGTTGATCAGATTGAGGAAAGTATTAAAATACAGCTTGAACATTTCTTTGAAGGCTTGGCGGATCTTTCACCATTTGAAAAAGTTAGACATTTTTTTATAAAAAAACATTTGCCTATTCTTTTTCGAAGGCTTGATTTTGCATTAATGTTTAGTGGTGTGGAGGGGCGTGAACCACTTGCCTCTTTTAAAATGTTCGAAATAGCATTGAAGTTTAGTCCAGCAGACTTGTTTGTAAAAAATTTAGGAAAATATCCACTAAGGGAAATAGTACAGAATTCTATGGGTGGCGAATTTGCTTTTAGAAAAAAAGTTGGCTTCCCTGTTGATGTTAAAGAAATTTTTACTGGTAATAAGAGCTTAGGGAGGCATGATAACTACGTTTCCTGGTTTAACTCAAATATGGAGGAATTATTATGATTATTGGCTATGCAACTGGTGTATTTGATCTTTTTCATGTTGGCCATGTTAGATTATTGCGAAATGCAAAATCGCTATGTGACAAGTTAGTAGTTGGAGTGACCGTTGATGAATTAGTTTTATACAAAGGAAAAAATTCTGTAATTCCTTATGACGAGAGGCAAGCCGTTGTTGAGTCTTGTAGGTATGTAGACTTAGCGATACCTCAAAGGTCAATAGACAAAGTTGAAGCGGTAAAAAAGCTCAAAGCAGATTACTTATTTGTTGGTGATGATTGGCATGGTAGCGATTCTTGGCGTGAAATGGAAGCTGAATTAAGTGATCTGGGATGTAAGGTGATTTATTTTCCATATAGTCATGGCACTTCAAGCACACTAATAAATGAAGTACTTAACAATTTAAGAAAAAGCTAAAATATTTCCTTAGTTGATTACTGTGAAGCACAAATCTTCATATATTAATATATGGGATCTATAATGACGACAAAACAATCAAAAGCCGTCAGTGGCTTGTTTGACCTAAACTTTTACTTGACTGTTATGTGTTGTGTCAGTCTTTATTGATGCATGACTAATCGAAGGTTACCATAACATATGAAAATATTTATCATCGCAAACTCTCCTTTTGCTCTTCTAAATTTCCGGAAAGAGTTGATGACAAGTATGTTAAAAAATAATCATACTGTCTATGTTATTTGTCCAAGAAATTGCGGGCTATTTTCCGGAAATGTTGATGAAGCATTTGGATTAATTGGAGTTAACTTTATTCCGTTAAAATTAGACCGAAATGGGGTTAATCCTTTCTACGATCTTATGATTTTAATTCAATTGATCAGAATACTTGCTCACCATAGGCCTGATATTGTTTTAAATTATACTATTAAGCCCATGATGTATGGTTCGATTGCTGCAGGCATGATGGGTGTTCGAACGATCGCCTCATTTGTTACTGGCTTGGGTTTTGTGTTTAGGCAAGATTCACGCAAAGCAAGATTACTCCGTTTTTTTGTGAAAAAATTTCTCAAACTAGCAATCCACTTTAACTCAAAAGTTTTTTTTCAAAACCCTGACGATAAAAGTGAGTATCTAAACCACTCCCTGCTGTCTAATGAAAGAAAGGCAATATTAACTAATGGATCCGGTGTAAATTTAAAAAACTTTACCTTTAACATAAAATCAAAAAAAAATACTATAGAGTTTTTGTTTGTTGGTAGACTATTAAGAGATAAGGGCATTAAAGAATTTATCGCTTCTGCAAATGAAATCAGTTCTATTTTTCCAAATGCTCGCTTTACTATTGTAGGGGCTTTCGATTCTAACCCTGAAGCAATTAGCCCCAAAGAAATGGACCGTGTAACTAGAAATTCTATAGTTAAATATGCCGGAACAACTGATGATGTAAACTCATTTATAAAAAAATGTGATATTTTTGTATTACCTTCTTATCATGAAGGAACGCCTCGGGCTGTTTTGGAGGCGATGTCAGTTGGCCGAGCTATAATCACGACTGATGCGCCTGGATGTAGAGAGACAACTATCGACGGTTACAATGGTTACCTTGTTAAACCTAAGGATGTAAAGTCTCTTTCATTTGCAATGAAGCAACTGCTTGAAAATGAATCTATCATTCCAGTAATGGGGCGTAACAGCAGAAAGTTAGCTGAAAAAAAATATGATGTCACAAATGTTGTAAAGCTGATCATGAAAGAGCTTAATTTATAATAAATATGGTTACTGATATATTAATTATCTATATTTTAGATTTTTTAAAAATTCTCAATTGCTAACAAAACGATAATTTGCAAATATAAAAAGACATAATGATAGAATTTTACAAATTAAATCAAGAGGCGCCTTACTTACTTTTTAAGGATATATACCATGATGCATTAAATGCTGGTCAAAAAGGTATTGAGGCTATTTCAATTTCTTCTTTCAACAAAGAGATGGATGAGGTCAATTCAAGATATGTAAATTTAAAATTTATTTCAAATGATGAGTTTATATTTTTTAGCAATTATAATTCTCCAAAAGCAGTTTCTTTTAAGACACATAGTCAAATAGCTGCATTATTATACTGGCCTAGTATTAATGTTCAGATTCGAATGAAGGCTAAAATAAAAAAAACTTTCAATGATTACAATCAAAAATATTTCTTTAATAGATCAGAAGAAAAAAATGCTTTAGCCATTTCATCCAACCAATCAAAAAAAATAGGGTCGTTTGAGCAAGTTAAAAAAAATTATAATAAATCTTTAAAAAATGATGATTTAAAAAAATGTCCAAAATATTGGGGCGGTTATTCGTTTAAACCATACGAAATAGAATTTTGGGAAGGAAATGAATTTAGGTTAAATAAAAGAAATCTTTATACAAAAGACAATACTGGTTGGAATCATTTTATTTTAGAGCCATAAATTTGTTTAAATAAGGTATCTTTTGTTATAGAATCACATCTCATGAAAAATCATACAATTAAAATCACTTTTAATTAATCAATTACATCGGAAAATAATCATAGCTATTAATAAAAAAAATACAGTCCCCATAAATCAAAAAATTAGAGCAGACAAAGTTATGCTCATCGGTCAAGAAGGGGAAAAGCATGGTTTAATTAACTTTAGTGATGCTCTGGAACAAGCTCAACAGTCTGAATTAGATCTAGTTCAAGTTTCACCATCTGGGTCAGATCCAATCGTGTGCAAGCTCATGGACTATGGTAAACATGTATTTGCTAAGAAAAAAAGCATTTCATCTTCCAAGGCCAAAGTTAAAAGAACATCTGTAAAGGAAATAAAATTTAGGCCTTCAACTGACATAGGTGATTACAATATTAAATTAAAAAAAATAAAAAGCTTTATTCTTGACGGAGATAAGACTAAAATAAGCGTCCGATTTAGAGGTAGAGAGATTCTTAATAGCAATCTTGGCCTTGAACTATTAACTAGACTCAAGGACGAGTTGGTAGAAATAGCTCAAGTAGACCAAGAGCCATCACTTGAAGGCAGACAGTTACTAATGGTTTTATCGCCTTTAAAAAAGAATAAATAGTTAATTTTTAGAGTAAAAAAATGGGATATAAGTTAAAAACACATTCTGGAGCAGCCAAGCGTTTTAAGAAAACAGGGTCATCTGTAAAAAGTAAAAGCGCTCATAGAAATCACATTCTTACTAAACAATCTACTAAAAGAAAAAGACATAACAGAGGGTTAAATAAACTTTCAGGCATCGTACTTAAGATGGCCTCTAAGCTAATTAATAGATAATATGCCAAGAGTAACAAAATCAGTAACAGCAAAAGCTAAACACAAGAAAGTTTTAAGTGCCACTAAAGGCCATTATGGCGCTAGGAGCAGGCTATACAAAACTGCAAAGCAGTCCAATATAAAAGCTCTTCAATATGCATTCAGGGACAGAAAAAATAGAAAAAGAGAATTTAGGGCGCTATGGATTGCACGTATTAATGCAGGCTCAAGAGCTTTGGGCGTATCGTATTCAGTCCTTATAAATGGATTGTCAAAAAGCAATATACTACTAGATAGAAAAATCCTATCAGATCTTGCAATAAATGATGCTTCAACATTTGAAAAGATTGTTAATACAGCTGTAAACTAAGTTTACAATGTCTGATTTAGACAACATAAATCCACCAGCAATTTCTAATGAGCCTGGAAGTCTTCATCCTATAAACCAAACTAAAGATTATCTTTTAAAGCTTCTTGCTGATATGGGTTTTAAGGAAGTCCATGGTCCTGAAATCGAAACCGAAGAATTTAATTTTGATATGTTAAATATCAAAAAATCTCATCCTGCTAGACAAATGCATGATACTTTTTATGTAGAAAATAAGAAAAATGTTCTAAGAACCCATACCTCACCGGTCCAAATAAGAAGCATGCTTAACAGTAAACCACCAATAGCATTCACTTCAGCAGGCAAGGTTTATAGAAAGGATGATGACGCGACCCATCTTCCAATGTTTCATCAAGTTGAAGGAATTTATGTTGATAAGGATGTTACTTTTGCTAATTTAAAAGACCTTATCCATAAAATTCTTCATGAATTATTTGGTGATAATGTTCAAATTAGATTTAGGCCATCTTATTTCCCATTTACAGAACCTTCAGCTGAAGTAGACATACTTTCAGAAAGTGGTAAATGGCTTGAAATACTCGGCTGCGGGGTTGTAAACCCTATAGTATTAGAGAATTGCAATATAGACTCTAATAAATACAGCGGCTTGGCTTTTGGTTTGGGTGTAGAAAGAATAGCTATGCTTAAATATGGTGTAAATGATATCAGGGAATTTTATAAATCAAATTTAGATTTTCTTGCACAGTTCAAATGAAAATAAATTATCAGGATTTAATAAACTTTTTATCTGAGAAACCTTCCAAAGAAGATCTATCACAAAAGCTTTTTCAACTTGGTCACGAGCATGAGATTAGCGATGATATATTTGACATGGAGTTAACACCAAATAGAGGCGACTGTCTTTCTTTAATTGGGCTAGCAAGAGACCTTGCAGTTTTTTTTGGAAAATCTAATTCTATTGATTTATTTGATGGTGATATTGAGCCTCTTGAGATTAATTTTGAAAATCTTTCACCAAAGGATTGTCCTAAAATTTCTTTCTTAGAAATTGAAATCGAAGAAAGTAAAGTTGAATATAAACCATATTTAGAAAATTACTTTAGTACCATTGGAGGTAATAAAGCCAACCTATTCACAGATATTTCTAATTATATTTCTTATGAACTAGGCCAACCAACTCATTGTTTTGATGCACAATCGATTAAAACTAAACTGACCTTTAAAAATAAAGAGTGTAATAGCACCTTTAAAACATTATTAAACTCTGAAGTTACCTTAAAAGGCAGAAACTGTGTATTTTTAATTGATGATGAGATTATCAGTCTAGCAGGCGTTATGGGCGGAGCATCAACCGCATGCACAAATAAGACAAAAAAGGTGCTAGTTGAATGCGCGTACTTTAATCCAGAATCTATTATTGGAAAATCTATTAAATATAACCTAGTTTCAGATGCTGCTCATAAGTTTGAAAGAGGTGTTGATATTGCATCACAAGAAATGGTTTTAAGAAGATTTACAAAAATTGTACAAGATCATGCAAAAATAAAATCAATAAGATTTAAATCGTTTGGTGAAGCCCATAATGAAGATCTCAACATCCCAATAGATGTTAATAAAATAAATAAGATTTTGGGAACTTCTCTTAATAAAGACGAATACTTAAAACATCTTAAGGGTCTTGGTTTTGATATTTTAGATGAAATAAAAGTGCCTTCCTATAGACATGACATTGAAACAAATAATGATCTTGCCGAAGAGATTGCAAGAGTTATAGGTTATAACAATATCAAAAGCACTCCAATCAATCTTCAAAAAATTGCAGACAATTTTGATGGCAAAGTGGTAAAATTAGAATCACTTCTCGTTAAGAATGGTTTCTCTGAAGTTATTAATTTTCCATTCACACCAAATAAAGAAAAAGAATCTATAAATATAGATAACCCACTTGATTCAAATAGAAATAATTTTCGGATATCTTTAAAAGAGTCTCTCATCGAAAACCTTTTATACAACGAAAGAAGGCAAAAGGATTCTATAAAGCTTTTTGAAATTAGCGATGTTTATACAAAAGACAAAGAAATAAAACAACAAAAAAAACTAGGACTTATAATAAGTGGAAGGCAAGGTCATAACTATAATGATTTTTCAAAAAAACTTGATGAAAAGTATCTCAATAACCTTTTAAATGAAAATCATGATGAAGGTATATTTGAAATAACTGAGATTTATAGAAATAACCTAGATTCAAAGAAGAAAGATAAAATTTTCTATGTTGAAACTCTTTTAGAAGACATACCAACGAGTTTTTTATTAAAACTTAGCACTCAGCAAAAATCTATAGATTTTATTAACTATAAACCAATTTCTGAATACCCATCTAGCTCAAGAGATTTTTCATTTGTTATTGAGGACGTCCAGGCCGTTAATGAAATTATAGATATGCTAAATAATATTTCAGACGAAATTATTAAAGATTCATTTATATTTGATTTGTATAGAGATGATAAAAGAAAAATAACAAAATTAGGCTATAGGTTTATTTTTCAATCTCACCAGAAGACCTTATCTGACTCAGAAATTAACAAAAAAGTACATGAAATTTTAAGCCCCATACTTGAAATTGATAGGGTATCGATTCCAGGAATGTAATTAAATAAGACACAAAAAATAACTTTTTTATTTAAACACAATATATAATTTAATAATATTTTTAAAAATAAAATGAAGAAACTTTTAGCAATTACCTTATTACCGTTAACTTTACTTTTAAGCTTTAATGCTTTTGGCCAAGAAATAGACCCATCTTTACTAAAAAATCTTTCTCCAGCTCAGATAGAAATGGCAAAAAGCCAGCTAGCAAAAAGTAAGTCTTTAGAAAAACCTAAACCTGCTGTAAAGGAAAGTACAAAAAGGGCTAGTTCTGGAAGTGATATCAATAAATCTAGTAATAAAAAGTATGGCTATAACTATTTTTCATCTACTCCTACCTCGATTTCTGCAGTTGGAGACTTGCCACTTCCTAATGAATATAAAATCTCTCTAAATGATCAGTTTACGATTATATTATCTGGATCCAAAGAAGCTATATTTGATCTGAATGTAAATTTGGATGGAAGTATTTTATTCCCAGAGCTTGGTTCTATTTCTGTTGTTGGGGAGACCTTTCAAGAAGTAAAAACAAAGTTAAAAAATCTCATTGAGCAATCTTATATTGGTGTTCAAATAGACTTATCTTTAAAAAATCTTTCTGCAAAAAAAATTACGATTGTGGGAGCGGTTAAAACACCAGGAACTTATTTGGTAAACCCTTTTAGTACAATATCAAGTTCGCTAGGTTACTCTGGTGGGATATCTGAAATAGGTACGCTAAGAAATATAAAGCTTATTAGAACTAATGGTAAGACTTACTCATTTGATCTATACAAACTATTGATAAAAGGCGACAGGTCAGATGATATAACTATCGAATCTGGCGATGTTATCGTTATTAACCCAGCACAACAGTTTATAAATATTACTGGTCAAGTTAAGCGTCCCGCTATTTATGAAGTAAGGAAAGACGAAACCCTAGATAATTTGATTAATTTTGCACTTGGTTTCACCCAAACAGCTAATAAATCTAATATTAGCTTAAGAGTTCTAGATATAAAATCATCATCAATTAAAAACATAAATGTGAGCAAGCTAGAATCTGATCTCGTAGATGTTCTAAGCGTGAATGTTAATCCCTATGTCAATAAGAGTATTGCCAGCGTAAGGGCTAGTGGCTCTATAAAAGAACCCGGGTTTTATCCTATTTCTGAAAATGAAACTTTGGAAGAGGTTATTAATAGGCTGGAGTTTATTGATGCCTACCCATGGCTTGCGGTCCTAGAACAGTTTGATGATGAAAATTTAGTTAAGTCAGTTACTCTGTTTAATCTTCAAGATGTTAATACATATCGTTCTGTAAAAGTTTTGCCAAACTCTAGGCTCTTTTTTGCCAATATTAATTCTAGGACATATTCCGAAGTAAGTGCTTTGGCACGAGGTTTAATAGCTGACTATGATTTAAGAATAAATCATAAGCAAGGCACATATACACTTCCTGTATTTGGAAGATTTGATGTTAAATCATTTGTTAATTATCTTGGTTTGGATATGAGCGATGTTGAAGACGAAGCAACATATATAAGCCCTTTGGATAACACTATAATCAAAGATGATTATAAAAACATGCAATTCACTGCTAAGAAATATAATACTGTTTCGTTTAGGTCGCCCATAAATGATTTAATTAGGGTCACTATCGCTGGTGCTGTTGATTTTCCAGGTACCTACACAATGAACGCTGATAGCGTCATTAATGATTTGTATAAATTAGTTGGCAACTTTAAGTCTGAAGCATTTTTAGAAGGAATAATTTTCACTAGACAAAGTGTTAGAAATCGTCAAAGACAATCTATACAAAAATCCAGAGAAGACTTAAATAAAGCTTTACTTGCTAGCACTCAAAAGGGCGAGAATATTGGTGACATAAACGTTATAAGAGCCTTGTCACAGACAATAGAGCCAGAGAATCTTGGGAGAATAGCAGGTGATTTTTCCCCAGAATCCTTATCTTCAAGTAAAACAATTTTATTAGATGGAGATTCAATATTTGTGCCAAGAAATCCAAATACGATAAATGTTTTAGGGGAAGTCTTAAACCCAATCGCTTTTGAATTTAATAAAAGAGCCACTGTAAGATCTGCAATAGATAATTCAGGTGGTTATCAGGATTATGCAGATAAAAGAAAAGTATATGTTATCAAAGCAAATGGACTCATTGAAAAAGCAAATAGAAATATATTTACAAGAAATGTAAAACTTGAACCAGGAGATACTATAGTTGTCCCAAGAAAAATTATTACAAACAACCCTGGAATTGAGGCCTTGCTACCTGTAACTCAAATTCTTTCAGACCTTGCATTTTCTGCTGCTGCAATTGAAAGTCTCTCTAATTCCAATTAGAAATTTAGAGTGAGGAATTACCTCTTAATATTTTCAATTTTTATTTTTACTTCTGAAGATTTATATTCTGATAGCTTCAAATATAACTCATTTAATAATCATGGCGTTATTGGTTTGATTAACATGCCAAGTGCAAGGTTTTACGATGAAGCCTCTCATGGAATTACCATTTATGATGGAACTCCAGATCAAAAGATAACTATGACTTCTTTTCCGTACGATTGGATGGAAGCTTCATTTTTCTATACAAATATTCAAGGTAGGCCTTATTGCGGTCAAAGTTTTGATCCTGTTTGCCAGCAAGACTATAAAGATAAGGGGTTTAATTTTAAGTTTAGATTAAAAGAAGAAGGTTTATGGCCAGCAATTGCAGTTGGTATTAATGATATCGCAGGAACGGGTTACTATAGCTCAGAATACATAGTTGGTAGCTATGGTATTAACAGAACGGATTTTCATTTTGGTGTTGGCTGGGGAGCACTAAACGGATCAAGTAATAGCTTTAAAAACCCATTAGGTTATCTATATGATGGGTTTAATAATAGACCAAGAACAACTGAAGACAAAGGTGGGCAGTTTCAGCCTGGGCGTTATTTTTCAGGAAAATCAGTCTCACCTTTCTTTGGTTTGTCTCATTCAGTTAACTCAAATTTACTCTTCAAACTTGAATACGACATTACACAAACTCCTGGCAAATTAGGCTATGAATTACCCAAAGAAGACTTCTCCTATGGTGTTGAATATACTTTTAGAGATAATTTTACAATCGGTTTTTCAAGTGAGAGAGGTAACTATACATCACTCAAGTTTATCTATAAGAACAATCCATTAGCCAAAGCCAAAAATTTTAAGCCAGAAAAAGCCTATCCTAAAGAAGGAGATAATAAATATACAAAATTAATAAAAAACTTAAATGCAAATAGCATAGGAGTTGATAGTATTATAGAAACTCCTGACTTTATTGGCCTTGAACTTACTCAATTCACTCACCCTAATCTGGATATTGTAGAACAGATCATTGATTTTTCTGCTTATGACGCAGGTATTGATAAGGAGATTAAAAAAGAGCTCAAGGTTGCAAGTTTGAAGGGTGTTTCTGAGATTGATGAAGAGTCAAAAAGAAATGCAGAGTTAATCTATCAAAGAGATACCTCAAGCAGATTTAACACAAATACTAATTTTAAAATAAGACCTTTTTTTGCAGCCCGTGAGGGATTCTTCAAATGGTCATTATTGCTAGAAAATGACAGTGAATATATTATTAGAGATAACTTTTTCTTTACATCAAATTTAAAGTTTTCGATTGATGATAACTTTGATGATCTAACAATTCCACCCGTAGACACATACCCAGCCCAAGTAAGATCTGATGTTAAGGATTATCTTAGAAATATTGATGAGGGTATTATTGTTGGAAGAGCTCAATTTGATTATCATCTAACACCTAAAAAAAATCATCACATCATGCTAACGGCAGGTATTTTAGAAGATATGTTTGTGGGGTATGGGTTTGAATACCTTTATCTTAAAGAAGAGTCTAACTATGGTATCGGTTTTGAGGTGTTTGATGTTCAAAAAAGGGACCACATGATGAAATTTGGTACTTTGGATTACAAAAATACAGTCAGCTCAATTAACTATTACTATAGAAATACAAATATTATTCCTTTTGATTTAAAAATTTCCACAGGCGAGTATCTTGCAGGTGACAAAGGGACGACTTTTGAGATGTCTAGAAAATACTTAAATGGAATGGAGTTTGGAGTATTTGCATCATTTACGGATGTTACCTCTGAGCAATTTGGTGAAGGCACCTTTGATAAGGGCATATTTTTTAATATCCCGGTTTATGGCAACTTTATTAATTATACTTGGAGACCACTAACCAAAGACCCTGGCGCCAAATTAAATAGAAAGCATACCCTTCATGACTTATTGCTAAGATTTAGGCCTTATTATTAGTTAATAACATCTAAAATGTAAATTAATAACAAAAGCAAGATTTTACATACATTTATATATATTTTTTACATTATTTATTATTAAATTAATAGTGACTTATATCTAATAAATGTTTATTATTAAATCGTATATATATAAACTTTTGGGGTTTTCTCATTCATGAGATTTAAAATGACTTTATTGTCAGCAATATTGCTGACTCTTTCGACATATTCATTTTCAAATGAAGATATACCCTATGTCTCTGAAGAAGAATATTCAAGCGCTCAGATTCAAGAAATTACTCAAAATTTAAATGCTCTTTCCCGCGATGAAGTTAAAGAAAAAGCAGTAAAACTTATTGATGAGAAAAAGTTAATTGAAGAAAAAATAGAGAAGGGCGATATAAATCCAGATGATTCCTCATCTCAATATATTGTTCGTCTTAAAAATATTTATTCTGAGCTAAGCGTTATTCAGAAGATTCTTTCAGGAGCAGGTTTATTTCTATTAATTGATGAAATTTTTGGTAGTGATGATGGCCCAAGAATACCTTTAATCACATCTTCAAACGTGAATGTATCAGAATCAGCAAATACTGCTACTGTCAGAGTTGAATTATCAAACCCCTTTAATCAGGAAATTACCCTAAATTACGCAACTTCTAATGGATCTGCTGAAGCAGGTACTGACTATGAAGCAGCTACCGGCACCATTACCTTTGCCCCAAGTGAAACCAGTAAAAGCTTTAATATAGGCATTGTTGAGGATAATGTATTCGAGTTACAGGAATCATTTAATGTTAATTTATCAATGGGAGCTACCTCT
>Ga0213868_10001195_pt1 | contig 25040 bp, 18 predicted proteins | sample PICome_9_FD_160087 | JGI IMG/M metagenome (GOLD analysis project Ga0213868, IMG submission 160087) | Coastal seawater microbial communities near Pivers Island, North Carolina, United States - PICO127 | ecosystem: Environmental > Aquatic > Marine > Coastal | place: USA: North Carolina... | reverse complement strand
CCATTATCTTGTAACTTCTGGAGATACAGTAACATTTCCTTGTAATATTCTAGTTACTGAGCCTGCGCCTGAAGTGATCTCAATGTCATATACATATATTCCTTCTTCAATACCTGAAGTTGTAGAATTAGTCATAGTAAGAGTTATTTCCCCGCCGGACGCATTAGAAATGGTACATGATATTGTACCCACTACAGTACTAGAGTCGTGTGTTGATCGAATCTGAGACGCAACAGAGTACCCAGTCAAATTCATTGCTGATCCATTCTCCTGCAAAGTCAGTACACGATTGAAAGTTGTTCCTTGCTCTATCGTGAAATTGTATGTTCCTGCCGCCATAATTGTTTTACCTCCAATCTGTTAATTATACCAAAAATTTACCTATGATGTCAAGGATAATTTTTCCAATGTGAAATCATCAGACATCACTTTCCTCATACGTTACGATAGCATCTATTGAAGAATCTGTTGTACTTAGAACTGTTATGTAATCGTTTGCACTCATTGATAAAGTTCCACTACTACTTATAGCTATGTGTCTTTGTCCTGCATCTAACACACCGTTTTTTATAAAGTATACAGTATTATTGTCTGTAGCGTTATAATATCCAATATGAAATGTAAGTAAACTTTCTGTAATATTAGATACACTTACTCTTGATACAATTGCTGTCTTGTCCGTAGGACATTGATAAATTTTTGTTTCTGTCAAGCCAATGCTTGAATATGTTTTTGTTGTCATGTTATGCTCCTTGTAAGTCAAAAATTAAATAGGCATAGCCAACTGCTACACCTCCTGAATAAGCTCTGCTAGTTTCTCCAGTAGAGTCATATCCTATTTTTAATTGTCCTATAAAATTATTTGTTATTGTTAATGTGGAATTAGTAACTGCAAAAGTTACTCCTCCTTTTGTATATCTATTGTTTTCAAAATTAGAACCAATTTGTAGTTTTGTTTCAGACTCCCAATAAAGGTTAGCGGGATACATTTTAGAAGCAACTCCTCCAGAGATATCGCTTTGAAAACACCACTGGACAATTACAAAAGGTACAAAGCCTAGATTATGAGTAATTACTGCACTCGTATCAGATGCTCCTATACTTGTACCAGAACTTAAATCATTTCCCGGCACTCCGAGAAGTCCTTGTCCGTAGTTTTTTAAATTTAAAGAACCTATTCCAACTTCTGAATCAAATTGTAAGTTATCACGACTTGTTAAGTTGTTACTTCCATCTACTATATCAGTACCTGATTTGGATACATATAGTCCATAATCTTCATTATTTGGTTTTCCTACTAATAATCTTTTTGCCATTATACTGGTCCTCTTATTACTGCGTATTTTACACTTTGCGATGCAGGAGTTACTTTAAATCCTACACCTATAAAGAATTGTGCTTGAGGATGATCAGAAACAAAACTTGGGTAAGCATAAGGTACTCTAAATGTTATTTTTTTATCTGGGTTATTACCTTCTGCATCAAGTCTCCAATTACTATTAGTATTAGTTGCATCTCCCATTGTTACTTTTACAAATACATCGCCGTATACAATTACGATTGGATTTGGAATAGAAATATCAGAAAAAGTTCTAGTTATATTGTTATTTGTTATACTCCCACCGCTAAATCCGTCTCGAGTGACTGTAATTGTTTCTTCAAAGATTAATTGACCATATCCTTTTTGTCTACTATCAAATATTAATTGATCAGCGTTTGCATTTGTAACATCTACTCCTGCTCTTGATACGAGTAGCCCATAATCACTTCCGTCTATTTTTCCTAATAATACTCGTTTACTCATTTTACTAAATAACCCCCTGCATAAAAGTTTGAATCTGAAGTTAGTATACACCCCTCTAATACTGTGTCTAAGTGAGAAAGTTGGTCTATTCTTTCTAACTTACTATGATCTGTCAATAAGTAATCTCCAACTAATAAGCTTTCTGTTGCTTTCCAACTCCAACTTCCATCTCTGTTTACATAGAACTCTACATCATTTTCTACGAATAGTTTATTGTTTATGCTGTATTGTTGACTGCAAACTCCTGTTGTTTTTATTCCTGTTACTTCTCCTTCGATCGAGTTATAAGGATCAAAGTCTTGTGCTTGTAGTTTATCTTCTACAGAGAAATGTTGTATAGCTTTTCTTAATTTATCTGGAGTTGATATATAAGTGTCATTTTTAATAATTTTCATTATAAACCTCCTCCTGGGCTACTACCTGTTGTTACTCGGAAAGTGTCTGACACTCCTCCGACTGATATAGTTCCTTGGTGTAAAGTAAAAGCATCACTAAGAGTAACTATTCTTACTGTTATTGTATCATTATTTACAACTGTTTTACTTGAAGTACTAAAAGTTCCATTGTTTACTTTGAAAGCACAGTTATCACTTGTTGTAAGAGTAGCAGTAGTACCTGTATTTATTCCTGTAATTGTTACTGTGTCTTCAAAAGCACTTAAAATAGCTGCTCCTGTTACATCTGTAAATGAAAAACTATTTGGGGTTGTATCTGAGCCTGCAGTTGTTGTAACTGTCATACTATCAGATATTGAGCCAATGGTAATTGTTGCTGTTCTTGCTGTACTATTTGTTCCTGCCGAAGGAAGTCTTAAATATATTACATCTCCATTATTAACTGTTTTATTACTTTGATTAAATGTACTATTGTCTGTACTAAAGCTGCCGTTTGAGTCTCCGCTATAGACTGCTGTTACTGCTGTATTTATTCCGCTAATTGTTACATTAGAATTAAAAGTAGTATTTAATGCAGCATCACTAGTGTCAGTGAAAGTAAACTGATTTGGAGTTGTATCTGCGGCTTGTCCATCTTGTTGGAATGTAAAAGTCATTGTGTGTGAGTGCCCAAATTGAGTACTCGTTGTATATGTAACTGTAGCAGTTCTTGAACTTGTAGAGGTATTGCTTTGACTTGTTAAATTCCAAAATCCTGCAGAAGAATTTGTAATAGTGCTTGAAAGCCACCCACCCGAATTATTACTTATACTTGTTGTTGTTGTTCCCCAATTTGCAGAATAAGTATTGTAGTTTCCTCCAGATCGTTGAAAAGTTGGTTGATAACTATTATTTTCTCCTGCTGCACTTCTTCCTGTATAGTTTCCTATTCCTGATAATGTTACTACAGGTGGAACAAGTTTTGTTGCTGTAAGATTAGAACTGTTTGCTTCTCCGACATTTCTTGCATAATATGTTACTGCACTTCCACTTCGATTCTGAGTAAAACTGTGTCCATTTGATTGCCAATTACTACCATCATTTGAAACTTGCGGAGTTCCTGTTCCTCCACTTGCTGTTGCTGTAACTGTTTGTGATGTTCCGCTTGTATTTGTTGTTTGTGTAAGTGTTAGTGCTGTTGGTGGAGAAGCCGTTACTTGATCTCTGTTTGTGACTCTCCAAGTATCTGTCACTCCCCCAATATTTATTGTTGTTTCAACAAAATTACTTGTTCCAAGAGTTGCATTTGAAGTAAGTCGTACATTTATACTTTGTCCATTTGTAATTGTTGTTGAGTTTGTATAGCTTCCACCATTAACACTTACTGTTCCATTTCCAGAAGCAGTAACAGTTGCAGCTGCATCAATTCCTGATATGTTTATTGTATTTGAAGTAGTTACTGTACTTGCATTAGAGCCTGTTACATCATTAAAAGAAAAGGCATTTGGTGTTGTATCTGAAGGAGCCGCTGTACTTATAACAAAGTTTCCTGTTACTCCACCGACTGTAACTGCAATAGTTTTTGACCCAGAAGAAGGAGCAGTTCCCGAAGCTGTAATAGTAGTTCCAGTTACAATACCAGTTGTTGGGCTTACTGAACCATTTGTTGCACTTGCTGTAGTAGGATCTAATAGTCCAGCCATTGTTGCTGTAGCAGAATGACTGCTTCCTGCTGTAGCATTACTTACTGCTGTAAAACTAAAAGAGTCAGGAGCTTGGTCGACTGCTGCAGAAACATGAGCAGTTGAAGTAGAAACTACTCCACCTTGTTTTGCCCAGTAATATCTTGTAGTTCCTCGTGATTGTGTAAAGTCTGTTGAAGTTTGATACCCCGAAGAAGGCTCAGAAGTTGAAGTACTTTGTGCATATGTTATTGTTCCAGAGTTATTAGTACCATTTGAAGCAGATACTTGAACTGTATCAGCAAACGGTGATGTTGTGGCTCTTGCTGTTCTACTTACGCTATTAATTGTAGGAGCAGAAGGCGATGCTCCTGATCCGCCTCCGCCTGAAGTATTTGGCGTTGGTTGAGTAGTAGTGTTAAAAAGAGCATCTGTTTCCATTTTTCCATACTGACAAGGAATTCGTAACATTAATATAGATACAGAGGCAGATGCATTTGCAGCTATTCCTCTATCTTCTATAAAAGGGTAGTCTGTATTATTTTGACCGTGATGTTCATATTTTGTCGCATCAACATACTTAGCTTCTATAGAGTTAATATTTGAACCTGAGCCTGAAGTACTTAGTTCAAATAATCCTCCACCTGAATTAGTAGGCAATCCACTAATATGAGTAGAATCTAAATCATAAGTATATCCAATGCTAGGAATTGTTCGAGTTTCATTATAACCACTTGTGGGATTACGAACTTGATTTTCTACAATCTGGTATGCTGGAATGTAGTAGTTATTGTCTGATCCTAATGTAGAAGGTAGATTTGTTACGGCGCCCGAAGTCATAGTAGTTACTGTAGTATCAGTTACTATAACGCCTGATCGAAAAGATCTTTCACTTGTTGCTCCAGAAGCTGTAGTTGTAGCTCCAGAATTAAACAATAAGTCTTTTGGAGAGGATGTTGTAGTTACGTCTACGCCAGGCTTAGATATAAACAATCCATAATCTGAGCCTTTTTTACCAAGTAATACTCTCTTTGCCATTATGAATCATCCGCAATTATTATTTGACCGCCGTTTGCTGCAGAGATTTCTACATAGTTTGTAGATTGAGCTGAGGTTATTCCTAAGAATAGACTACCAGCATCGAGTCTAGTTACCGCACTAAATTGTGCACTTAATCTTGTATCCTCATTTTGAACATTTCCTAAATCTACGTCTCCTTTTGTTGTGCCTTCTCGTATAGAAGAAACACTTGCTGTTGCTGCATCGCCTAAAGACGATGTTAGTGTTAAACCTGCAGCATTTAGTACAGTTACTAATCCTGCAGTGGATGTAGATCCTGTTCCACCTTGTGATATTGGTAAAGCTCCTGAAAGACTTGTTATTGCTAAAGAACCTGTACCGCTTAATTTAATCTTATCTGCAGTGATTGTTCCTGTATCTATATTTCCACCATCAATCGTAGTAATATTACTACCACCTACTTCTGAGAATGTTCCACCACTAAATGTAACAACTCCTGTAAAACTTGTATGTTTTACAACACTACTATAAGCTACTGAGATTGTAGTTGAACCCGCTGATGACTCTGTTCCATAGTATCGAACAGTATAGTGAACATTGCTTGATGTTGCGTCTGTAGTATTCGGAGAGTTTAACCAGACATCATTTGGTTGGTTTGTTGCTGTACTAATACCTGTTCCAGTAACTACTCCAGTACCAAATGTATAAGTATTACCGCTTGGAGCACTCGGTGGAGTGTTAGGGCTAGAAGATTTTTCATAGTATAAATAACCTTGAATTGTTCGTAGACCAGCTGCTCCTGCAGAACCAGAACCTGAAGTAATAATTCCAATCGGAACTTGTCTTGTAAAAGTTTCTCCAGTATCAGTAATACTTACTTTTAGTAGTTTTGGAGAAGTACTTGAACTTGCTGAACTTGCATCTACAGTAGCGCTTGAAGCAGATAAACTTGTTGCTCCAGTAGTAAATGTTACATCTGATTGTGAACTACCGTCTGCCTCTACGATAGAGAATGTTGGAGTTCCTGATAAATTTTGAAGCGTTGCTGATACAGTAACATCTTGGTTTGAACCTGCGGGATCTAGATCTCCGTCAGAGTCAAAAAAGAAGTTTATTGAACCATGACTTACTTGTATGTCTGGTGAAAGTATTTTTGCAACACCTGTAACTCCTCCTGTTGCACTTGTAGGGTGAAAAGCTGAAACTATATTTTTTCTGGCTTTTAATTGATTTGTTAGTCTTTTTGTTCTTACCCAAAAAAACTTAGTTGCAGCACCTGCAATTGTGTACGTAAAAGTCGTTGCATTACCAAGTCTAGGAACCAGTACAGTTGCATTTGCTCTATTATTATCGTCTGAGACATGAATCTCTATATCATCACTTTCATCAACAAAGTCTGTTGGATTTGTCCAATTAAGAATTACACTTCCTGGTTTAGTTGTGGTTGCTGAAAGATTTGTTGGAGCGCTAGGTGCAGCTAAAGGCTGAGCTTGTGTGGATGCTTCTTGTCTTAGCTCATTTGCTCTTGCAGCAGTAATGATATACATATCATCTGAGTATTCCGTTGCTTTTATAGCAACAGAGCAATCTGCATTAAAGTTTAAATTATTAATTCGGAATAGCTTACTAGAAAACCCAAAAGGCTCATATGTAAGAGCTATAACTTGACCAGCTTTTAGCAATAATCCTTTTGGTCCTATCTTAAAACTAATTTCTCTACTGAATCTTGTACTAATTAGTTCTTTTTCTGTTCCTATTCTTGCGTTATAATAGTTTGTAATACCTGTATAATTAAAGTTTCCTGTTTTTATTACTTTTCTATCTGCTTCTAAGAAGTTCTTATTAAAGAAAGACACACTTCGTGATGCCCAGTTATTTGCTGGATCTGTAATGCTTGCTTTGATTGTATTTTTCCCATTACGTACTGAATTATCCGTTAATGAAATGCTGCCAATAATATCTGTATTATCTATATATTCTGGATTAACATTCCAGTCATAAGTCTCAGAATTAAATGTTGTACTTGTAGTAGGTGCTGTTGCTTGTGTTTCTATATCAAGAACATATTTTCCTGCCTCATAAGAAAGTAATCCATTCATATGAGATAAGAATACGTTCATATTTTCAAAAATTGATTTTGAAGTATCTATAATAAAGTTTGTTTGATGTCGAGTTACAAAACATTGCTTGTGATGTTCCCAACCATAGTATCTCCAGTATTTTACAAAGTCTGAATCATATAGTGAATATGTAGGATTAATTGATTTATTGCCTACAGCATCAATAGTTACAGTACTCGGACCTGACCCTGATTCTTTAGTTAAGTCGAAAGTTCCTGCACTTATATACGTAGCTCCTGAAACTGTTCCAGAAGTATGCGTAGGTTTTGCTGTAATATACCCTGCTCCAGATTTTTGATAAAGATTATCTTCTGTTACTATATATTCATCATCTGCATATGCTATATGATTTCCATATAAACGAATAAATTTACCTGATAAATTATCAAAAGTTACTGTATTTGTTCCTACGCTTTTTACTCGTCCTGAGCCTAAATGATTGCTACTCGCATCTGCTATTTTGTAGTAATCTCCTACTGTTATACCTGTTGTTCTTGTTCCTAGTGTTAGAGTTCCTCTTACTTCACATAGTTTTGCAGCTGAAATAAAAGAGGCTAAATCTATATCTTCATTTATGTCAAGATTTTTACCATAGCGAACATCCTTCATATAATCAAGTAATTGTAGCGCTGTATTTGTTACTGCTCTTTTATCTCCTTGTGCACCTGATATATCAAATCTTACTCTGCCTGCATCATAGTCAGCTTCTTTTAGTGTAGTAAAAGGTTTTTCTATTTCTATTCTTTTTTCACTTGCTGTGTAGCTTGTAATTCTTTGTTCTTCTCCAGTATGTCTTAAAGTAATTGTTGCTCCTGTAAAGTCTGCATTACTATCAAATCCATCAAAAGGTGCACCTGATCCCCCCATATAGAAGTTTCGACTTTTATATATATCTATATTTAGTACATTTGGGACACTACCTATGGCAACACCACCATTGTTTGCTGCAACATATTTTACATTTTTAAGTGTGAGAACATCCCCGCTCCATGTGCCTACAGCTTGATTATCCTTATAGTGTCCTAGTGTAGTACAATCATTTGTAAAGAAACTATATAATGCTTTTCCAGGCTCGCTTGCTAATTCATTTGTATACCCAGCTTTTAATAAAGTTGCGTTAGCATTTGAAAAAGTAAATTGCACTTCATTACTTGCATTTACTCCAACAGCTGTAGGGGATTGTGCATATACTGCAAAAGGTTTATCTGTAAGATTTTTATGATTAAATGTTCTCATGTGCCAATATTGAGCGGCACCTGTTTTTTTAAGTCTTAAATAAGTTTTTGCTGGGAGACCGTTTACTGCATCTAAGTCTGGTGTTTGGTCTAAAAGAAGTCGTTGATGGCTTGTTCCGTCATTATTTGATAGTAAGTACTTATGTAGTATCCTAAAACTTGTATCCGAAGGAAACCCTTCTACATTTGTAGTAGACCAAGAACTTCCGTCTGTACTTTTTTCAACAGTAACAGTATCTCCTTCTTTAAAGTTTGTATGTGCATCACTTGCACCTAGTACTGCATCAGGAACATAAGAGTTATCAAAGTTAAAACACTCTAATACTCTTCCTCGAACGACATATTCTAGTTCTGGGATTTCTGTTGAATCTGCAGATATTACAAATGCATTTACCATATACGCAGTATCTAGTAATCTATGGTCAGGACTCCAATAAGGAAAGTCTCCTGTATAGTAATCATTTTGTCTTTTAAACCCAGTGCCTTCTGCTTGAGTTACAAGCATATTGGAAGCTAGTTGAGAATTTGATCCTTTATTAAAAGTAAAAGACATATTATGTGGATGAGATATACTTCCGTGCTGTTGATGTTGTAACCCTGCTGCATCTGCTGCTTGAGCAGTTATACTTGGTACATTTGTCTGAGATACATTTGCAAACCAAAAACTACCTTGTCTTTGCATTTGTCTCATTAAAGTTTTTAATTCTTCGGGTGGAGCTCCATCTTCTACTGCTTCTAAAAGCATTTGAGCTGCTGGAGAGTTTGCTACAAAATTTGTTAATGCGCTTGCTTGTGTTGTATCTGCAACTCCTCCAAGAGTGTCTCCTTTATCTGCTCTACCATAACACTGTAATTGACTATTGTCTTTATCACTGCCATTAGTAGCATTTCTTATTCCTGCGTCTGCTGCATCAGTACAAATTAAAGGTATCCCATCAATATATAAATTATATAAACTGTGTATTTCTCCTTCACATATTGCATCTGCAACATAAACTATTTTTGAATCATTTGCATCTGTATCAGCAAATACTGGTAAGCCAGGAAGTCTCTGAACTCCATAAACTACAGGTAAAAATTTTCCTTGTAATCCAATACTAAGATCAACTTCATTATCAATTTCTTTTTGCTCTGTGCTAATTACTGTCTTTCTACCCCCGAAAGCTCCTGCAATTCCGCCTCTTTTCTTTGTACTTACTTTTTGTACTGTTTCGTATGTTTTGTAGTTTGCAATTGCACTTAGTGTTGTTTCGGAATGTATAAATCCTAAGTCTGTTGCATACTCAGGTTTTATTGTCATTTCATCGTCTGGTATTCCAAATCCGTCTAAAGCTCTATGAGTATCATCTGTTGTCATTCGTCCACCAACTTGAGCCCAGTCTCCCCAATGACTTGTAAGATTCCATTTTACGTTACTTGCAGTTGCAGTCTCAGAAATAGAACATCCGCCAATAATTCCTTTGAATACAAGAATACTAGAATTTCCTAGGAGGTCTCCAGTTTCTGGATCTATGAATACTTTATGTATGAATACTTCTCGGTTGAGAAAGGAAGGGCTGGCAAGGCTTAGAGTTGCTTTGTCGTCAAGTACTGAGGTTAATTCTCCGGACTCTAAAGATATCGTTACTGATACTCCTGAATCAGTTGGATAAGTTGTTGTATCATCTGTATCGTTTCCTGTAGTACCAAATGTCATCTTACGATTATCAGTTGCAAATCCAGTAATAACATAAGTTACAGAAGTAACACCTGTAGAAAATGTACCACTATTTTTTGTTATTTTTACTACGTCGCCTTCACGAAAACCAAAGTCTACTAAGTCGGTAGCATCTGCGTCATCGTGAAAAGTAGTTGCTACTGTAAATGCGGCACTGCCGAAGTCTCCCACTATAGATAGGGAAGTTCCAAGATGATCTCCTGAAAGTGTAAGAGCCATATTTGTTGCTCTTGGTGAAGTTGTTTCCGAGTAAGAACCAATAGATTTTACTCTATTTGCTCTATAAATTTGAGAACCATTAGCCTGACCATTATGATCAGTACTAGTATCATTAAAACTTATATCACGGCTTGCATCTGTAAAATATGCATAACGATTTGCATTAGTACGAAATTTATCTGTATCTGGGTCTTTTGGAAAAGGTCTTTCAAACTTTATAAGATGAGCATACTCAAATTCAGAGTTGCTAACAAGTAGTTCTTCAATAGCTGTCGGGACTGTTCTTTTTGTCATTAGGCTTGAGCCTCCTCTAAGTTAAGGCTAAAAGTATACAAATTATTTGTTCCGAGTGAGTATTCTTGAACATCTGATTTTTGTACTACACGAAAAAGTGGACTTGCATAAGTAAGTGTTGAATTATCTGTTACATCTTTTTCAACTGGAGGCACAACATATAATCTTCTTTCATCAGAAGTATTTAGTGCAGTATCACTGGACAATTTGTTCGTTGAGTCTGCGACTCTTACCACTTTATAAATTTTATGATGATTGGAATTTCCAGAATCTGAGAAATTGAACATATCCCCAGGACGTAATCCACCAGTGAGACCATCCATTCCATCTACTAAAAAATTTGAATCGCCACTAGTTATAGTTCCTTGAACTGAAAGTGTTCCACTTGTTGTGGTTCGAGTTGCGACATGTTGTGGTAAAGCAACAAAAAATGGTTTAAGTCGTCCTCTTTTTTCAAGTAGAAAGTTGTAAATTGGTTCAAACTCATCGCGAGTCATAGGGTTATATGTAATACCTATACTCCAGTGATGACCAACAATCGACCTTGTAGTTACACGACCACTGTTTGTTCTTGAAAATGATACAGGTTGATTTGCAGTAAATTTAACCGAAGCGAAGCCTGGTCCAGCTGTTCCACTGTTACTATTTTCTCCAGCTTCTGTTATTTTAAAGTTAGGATCTGGTAACCTGTTTGCAAATGCACTAAAAGCCATTATCCACTCCCTCCATAAACATCAGAATCAACTGCTTCTAAGAAAGCTTCTCCATTGTCATTTGCTGCTTGTCTAATCATTGATATTATATTTCCTTGTTGTTCGTTGAGCATATTTTGTACGCTTGCTCCATCTACTGCGCTAATATTAAAGTTGATGTTTTGTCCTTGTCCGCCAAGAGCATAGTTTGGTGTTATATCAATCGGTTGTGCAGGAGATATGACTTCTGGTCCTCTTTCTCCGACTACTATTGAATCTCCGCCATTTGCATACCCTTTTCTTCCCATTGCTCCGCCAGGTGTAAAGTTATTTGCACTTGTTCCTACTCCTCTATCTCCTCGTAAGTATGATAATTCTCCACCAGAGGCTTTTTGTCCTACATCTACATTGTTACTTCTTCCTCCAATGGTAAGTGCTGTATTTGCAACGGCAGGGGTGTCCCCACTTCCTCCATTAAATTGTGTTTTCCTAATTATAGCTAACTGAGCTGCTCCCATTGCAGCAACTACCATAGCTAAAGGTGTTGCGAAGAATCCTACTCCACTTGCTGCCATTGTTTGCATAACTGCAGCAGCTGTAGAAGCTATAACTTGAGCCATTTGTATTTTCTTTTGTGTCTCAAATGATTTTCTTTGTAAAGCTTCTTTTTTCTTTTCCATTGCGGCTATTTTAGCAAGAGACTCTGCAGATTTTCCGTCGACTCGTTTTTCAGCTTCAATTTGTTGGTCGATCATACCAATTCTTCTATCTGAGTCTGCTTTCATAAGAGACCCCATTTGTCCAAGTATTGCACCTGTAGTTTCTGCAATAGCTGCATGCTTTAATAATCCTGCAGATTGAGCTGAAATACCTTTTGTCATTATTTCTGTACCGTCTTCGCTAAATACTCCAGTTCCTTTAATTGTTGCTTTATCGATCGCAGCAAAAGAAGCAGCTATACTTGGTCCGATTTCTACAAGTGCTGCGGAGAAGTTTGATAGAGCTCCTATGACTGCTCCTTCTTCCCCAAAAGTATCTACCATTGTCTGTCCAAAGTCTCTTAAAGTGCTTCCTGCAACGATTAACTGTTGATTCACTGTTTCTATTCCGTTAGTTGCATTTAAAAATGCTGACATTATGCTCTTTTGTAGTCCTTCACTTACTAAATCATCGCTTCCAAATGTTTTTGCGAAAGCTTTTTGTAGTGGTGATACATCAATATTTGATGCCTTTAGTATCTCTTTCTGAAGTTGTGTTTCTAAGCCTTCAAACATATTATTATTATCACTAATTAAACTAATAGCATCTGGAAGGCTTATCATATCAAATTTTTCATATGCTTTTATTTGCGCATTTAGTAGCTCTTTTTGTATTCTAGCAGAGGTTAACTCTATCTCTGCTTTTTCTGTTGCAAATTTTATCTTATTTTCTTCTGCTTCTATTTCTGCTCTTAACTTGGTTATAGCATCTGTATCTTTCATTCCAAGTTTTATAGCTGCTATTTTTTCTTCAGTAGCTAGTAATTTTGCTGAGAAACTTGCAATTCTTTCATCTAATTTTAATTGACTTTTACGAATTGCAACTCCTGCGTTGCCTATATTTGCTATCATTTGAGCAGAATTAAGTTCTTCTTTTAGTTGTATATTTGTAAGTTCTTGTAGTTGTAAATCAATTTTTGCAATTTCTAGCTCTTTTCCGCCTTCTCGTGTTAGTTCTTTCTTTTTGTTTACTAAAGAATCTATTATTCCAAACTGAGCTATTTCTGAGTCAGTAATATTTAAAGAATCTGCAAGTATTAAGTTACCTACCTTAAATATATCTTTACGAAGTTGTAATTCTTCTTCAAGTATTGTATTTTGAATTTTACCTGCGTCAATACTTTTACCTAGAATACTTTTTTCAATTTTTTTTAATGATTTTATTTTTTCTAATGTTCCTTTTCGTTCTATTTCTTGCTTATTCATTAATATAAGCTCTGCCTTTGTATCTTTAAAAGCTTTTATTCCTGCTTCTGCTAATTCTACTTGTTGAAATAATAATTCGTTTCTAGCGGTTTCTACGTCTAAGGTTCTGTCAACTTTATTTCCATCTTTATCTACACCTTTTTTTAGTTTACCGTCTACTTCTTTTTGTAAGTCTGCAGTTGCTCTATCAAGTTCTGCTTTTGCTAAGTTGAACTCGCTTTGTGCATTTACGAATGTTCCGCCTAATAAAGTTCCGATAGACGCTCCTGTTGCAGAGAAAGCTGCAGAAAGTTCTTCAATTCCTTTAGTACCAAATGCAATTTCGGATTGTTCAGTTATTGCTTGAATACCTTTCTCAAAAGAAGAAAAAGCATTAATAATATCTGTGGTTGATGTTTTTGGTAAAAATTTCTGTATAAACTGTGAACCGACTTTTTCAGCATCTTGTAATGCCGTTGCAAAACCTGCAATTGCTCCATTTAAATCTCCAAATTTTTTCTCTAAATTATCAACAATGTTTTCTGCTGCTTTTAAAGCGCCTTCAAGCTCGCCCTCTGCTAGAGCATCTGTGAAAGGTTTAAGAGAATCTGCAGCTGCACCTGCAAAAGCAGGTATCTTGCTGTTTAATAGACTAGTTAAAGCTTGTACTTCTGCAGAATCACTTACATCAAAGAAAGAGTTTAAAGCTGTTTTGGAATTTTCTGCTAATCCTGGTAATTTAGCATTTAATACTCTTTCGAGCTCGTCTAGCTGGGCGTTAGCCCCCTCACCAATTCCACCAGTAAGATCATTAAATAGTGTATTATTTGCACCTCCTGATCTTTGTGTAAATTCAAATTGAGCAGCACTTCCTCCTGTATTTATTCCACTTTCTCCTAGTTCGTCTCTTTTTACTATGGCTTCATTCATTTTTTCTGTTATCTCAGAAATTTGATTAGATAATATTGCACTTGTTCTTAATTGAAGTGCACTTGCTGGACCTGCTGCCATAAGAGCCTTATTGTATTCTTTTGCTTTATCAGGCATACCATCAAGTATTACGCCTAATTCTTTCATAGTTTTATTATATTCTTTTCTTTCTTTTGTATTATAAAATTTGTCAAAAGCAATCATTGCTACACCTATTGCTATAGCTACACCAGCTATTAAAGGTAGGAATTTTACAAAGCCTGCTACTACAAAACTAAGACTAGAACCTACTAGTTTAAAACTTCTTCCTAAGAAAGTGTTTAGTTTTGTTAAACGTCCTGAATTTTTTTGTGCTTCTGCTAATTTTTCGCCTGTTTTCTTCCAATTTTTAAAATTAGCACTTAAAGCTCCACCAAGACCAATTTCTCCAGCAGTAAAAGCAGCTGTTAATTTAGCTCCTTTTTTTGCAAATTTAGCATCTTGTTTTGCTATTATTGATCCTAGTCCTGTACTTGAACTTCCTCGTTGTGCTTTTAGTAGTTTATTTTCTTTAATTATTTGTTTATCAATTAATCTTAGTTCTTCCTTTTTTAATTCTAATTTTGCCTTGTCCGTGAACATTCCATCTTTTATATTTTTAGCACGAAGTTTTGATGTTTTTGTTAAAGAGGCAATTCGAAGTTCTAGTTTTCTTGTAGCACTGGCTTCCGATTTTTTTGCATTAGTATAAGATGCCGCTCCTAGTTTGAAGCCTTTTGTTTTCTTTGTTAAATCTTTTACTTCTTGTTTTGCCGCTCCACTTAAAGCTTTTGCATCTACAGCGGCTTGTGTTGCTCTGGCGGCAGATTTTTCTGCCATTTGACCAAGAGCAGGTACTATTTGAGTAGCAATTGTACTACCAAAAAGTAGCATTGTTCCAAATAGTGCAGTTGTACTGTTTGCAAGTATTCCAATAGCTCCATTTAACATAAGTGTTTCATTAAAGAAAGTAAAAATATCTTTTGTTAAATCCCCGAATGTTGCTCCTAATAATTGATATGCGGTTGGATCTGCAGCTTCTGCAAAATCTCCAAATTTTGCTGTACCTTGTTCAAGAATCTCATTCATAAATGCTGTTCTTCTTTCCATTTGTGTTAAAGAACCTGCTGATTTCCCTAATGATGCAGCGTATTTTTCTACAGCATCATCCAGACGAACCATAATACCCAATTCATCTAAAATTTCAGGTTCGAGTTTAATCGCACCCCGTGTTAACCTGTCAAATGCATCTGGTAAACTTCGTCCTAATGTTAGGGCTGCTCCTTTTGCGACTTTTGCGAGTCCTTCTAATTCTACTTCACCGAATCCACCAGATATACCAATAGCAGCAGCACTAGATGCTTCTTCTAGGGTTAGTGCCATTCCTGTGGCTTCTCTTAAGTTGTCGGCAAGAATACTAAGAGTTCTTCCAGATTGATTTCCTACAATCTCGAGACCTTCTCTTAGTTTTTGAAATTCTGCTGCTCGTGATAGAGCATTAAATGCAGCGGATGCTGCAAAGACGTTGGCGGCTAATGTTGCGTAAGCACCTACAAGAGATGTACCTCCACTTCCGCCAATGGTTTGTGATAGTTTGGAAAAGTTCTTTGTTTGGTTAGCAGTCTGTATGACTCCTTGTTTTTGGCGACCATACTGTTTATCTTGGGTTTTACCAAGATTCTTCGTTTTTTTATCAGTATTATCAATAGACTTAGCAAGTTTTCCTTGTTCCTGCTGTACTACTTTAAATCCTTTTGAAGTTACTACAACCTCAAATGCTACTTTATTCGCCATTAACGTCTCTTAATTTTATCTCTCTCAGCTTTAATTCGTTTCTGAGAAGCTTCGATTGCTCTACTGTCTAACCACAGTATTGTTTCTAATACATACTCTTCGTTGTGTTCTTCTACTCCATATCTGTGTAGTAAGAATTTAAAATTAGTATAATCTTTTCCTACATACCCAACATCTGGAAATATTCTATCTCCTAAACTGTGAAATATATTGACAGTATTTAGAGTTAATTCAGGAAAATCATTCCAGTCTTCTGGACATTTTTCCCAGTCGGGATCTTCCCCCATTTGCTCCATCATTTCCAAGTATTGATCCTTGGTCATTCCTACATCTTTGTTGTCAAGAAATACTTGGAGTCTCTTTTGTAACTTTTCCTTGTTCTTCGTTGCGAAAATTTTCTAAATCAAAGACTACCTCATTGAGCCAGTTATCGAATTCTGAAGAATTTTCAACTAATTGCTGAGCATTTTCTTCTGAGAATTCCATTTCAGCTTCAGCGTCTTGCCCTTTAAGATCTACAAGTAGTAAGTCTTGTAAATAACCTAATTGCAGTCCTTTCCAATTTTTAACTGTTGATCTTGTAAATTCAATAATAAATTTTTCATCATTTAATTCATCTTCAAATTGACGAGTTTTACGATTAAATTTATTAATTGTACACTTCTTACGAAGATTTGTTAATTCTTTTCTTGAGAGATTTGCAAGTTCTACTTCAAATCCCATTAATCCTGGGAATTCCACCCAAGTAGTTTTACTATCTACTAGTAATGATTTTAAATCCATGGTGTTATATCTCCTAATATGTTATAACGGTTGATAAATTTGCAGGATTGCCTATCAAACGATAGTCAAAAGTCTGCGTGAATACTTCGCCTTGACCCATTCTTTTTGTAAACATGCAATTTGCTAAGTTTGCGTCTAAGAATGTGCTGCCATTGACGACTGTTTTAATACGAACACTAGTGTCTGTATTAAAACTTTGCACAGTACTAGAGTTGTCGCTAGTAAGATATTGTACTATATTACCAGATACGACTCTTCTTCCGAGGGTAAACCCAGAAGGGTACATTGCGTTTGAAGCATTTGTAACTGAAAGACTATTATGTAATGTTTCATAAGGTGTCCATTGTATTTCATTTTGAACACTTAGTGTAGCAGATATGATGTTTGAAACATCTGATCCACTTACTTCAACATCTATAATGTTTGTGGTGGGAGTTCTTGTCGAACTAGCACTAACCAAAGAACTTGGTAGTGAATAAGAAGCATTTCCTACTCTCTCTAACTTTTGTGCCTGTCCTTGAACATTTAAAGTTAGTGGTGAGTTTTTAGCTAAGTTGAAGTCGCCATTTGTAATGACACATTCATTTAACTTAAAAGTGCTTTCCCCTGTTACAATATAAAGGTCAAAAGAATTAACTCTTGTTTGCCCTTCTGTTGCATCATAATCAGTTAAAAGTGCTTTCACTATTGTTTCATCTTTCTCTGTTGTTAAATATACTGAGAAACTAAAACTAGCAGGGTTTGCTTTTGTTATGCTTGTTCCCTGAAACATTTTTGTCTGATCGTGCAAAGTCTTTACTTCATATGCATCTTCCGCAAATGTTTGTGAGAACGACACGTTGGGAGCCGTTACTAATAAGTAACGGCTTCCTCCATGTACGAGGTGTACCTTACTTTCTCTAAGAAAGTTGTACGATGTCATTGTTATACAGTGTAGTCTGTGGCGTATTGAGAGTCTGAGTGAGTTGTTAAACCCTTATATTTGACAGTCATTTCGTCGCCTGTTAATAAGTCTGTTCCGTGAGCTGCAAATTCTACTGAAGTAGAAATCAGATCAGCGGTTTCGATTGTTGGTACAGTCATATGTGCCTTTGGAATATCAAATTCAACAACTGGTACAGCACTTGAAGCGCCTCCCATGAATAAGCTCATATCAAATACGTTAGTAACTAAGTCGGTTGCACCAGCTAAGTCTGTAAGTAATTGGTTTGAACCATTTGCTTTTGTATCCAAGTAACATGTTAAGTTACCAGTAATCTGTCTAGATCCTGTAAAAGATCCAATTGGTTTGTCAATAATACCTAGTGTTTCAGGTGTTACATATGTTACGTTATTAGCAATAGTAATAGAACCACCAGTAATGTTAATATCATATGTCCTTGCATCTAACCCATTAGAAGCTGCACCACCACCTTGAGCGGCTGCAACAAGTGTTAATGTTGACAATTTGTTTCTTAAGTAATCAGCGTCATCTGGTCCAGTTGAATCAGCATAGTTATAACCTTCTACATAAGTAGCAGTTGTAACTGAAGTATCTGTTCCACTTGGTTTTGCATGAAGTGTTTTTGAAGGATCTTCGATTGCTGTTGAAACTTGGTCAATTGTTGTTGCGTTTCCAGACCATGTTAACTGAGCAATACCATCAATTGAGAAGTCAATCTCACACTGATTTACCTGTGCTTCATTCAAACGATAAGTTGTATTTTCAAGAGCAAAGAATATTGAAAGTTTCAATAATTCATGATGTTCTGATCTTTCAAAAGATACATCAGCGTCTGTAGAATCTACAGTAACTGATGGGGCAGAAGTTCCAGTTAAAGAACCGTCTGTAATATCTTTACCTGATATAGAAGCCCAAAGAATATTTTCTACCATATCCATGTCGCCACTTTGTCTCCAACTGTTTGTTCCATGCTTGAAAGGTCTTACATATGTTCCGAAAGACCATTCTGCAGGTGGTAAAGAGTCGTTGAATCGTTTTGAACCACGGTTAGGTGTAGCACCCGCTTCATTAATTGTAACGTCGGTGCTTTCACTTCCTTGTGAAAAACTATATCCGTCTAAAACACCAACTCTGAAAGTGTTGATTTTCTTAGCAGTAGCTGAACCATCATGAGTACCATTACCCTTAAATAGTCCTAAAGCTACTCTTGAGTTGTCAGTTGTTGTTGTACCTGTAACACCATTTACTGTTAGAACGAGTCCATTGTCTCCACTTCCACTAGAAGCTGTTGAAGTTGCAGTTTCGTTATCTACAAATCCAGAGCCTCGGAAGTTATTTGGAATATAGACTTCAGTAACTGCACCACTGTTTACAGCAGCTACGATTACTTTTAATCCTGTTCCAGATCCACTGGTTGTTCCCATGGTAACTACATCGCCTACAGCATGGTTAGTGTTTGTTCCGCCGATTGCATCAACAGTTTGAACTGACCCACCACTTGCGTGTACTCCATTTACAGAGCTGACAAATACTTTCGTATTTCTCGATAAATTTAAAGCCATTTTGCTTTCTCCGTTTTATAATGGAAAGGGTGCGGCTACATTTTTATGTGCCTTACCTGTTTCCTAATATCGTACTCTGACTGTCATTTCTCCAATTCCTAAAGGAGCAATAACTCCTTCATCAGTGCTTATGCTTCCTATTGTTAAAGAAGTTGCACTTTGACTTGGGTCGACACTGTCGTCGTACACTAAATTATCATTATCATCGATGACTCTTTCGATATCTTCCATTAATAATGCTAATGTTTCTTGAGCATCGTTATTATCATTAATATATGCTCTTATTGTTAAATCTAACAATCTCCATTTAAAGTCACCAGGTTGGTATTCTCTAAATTCATCGCTTGCTACTACGCAAACTGCTGGATATTGTTCTATCTCATCTAAAAATTTTAATCTTCCAGATACATTACTGGATACATTTGAATTGTAAGGATGATTCCCGTCAATTCCTTTTATTTTTTCTACGAGAGCATCTACTACTTTTTTCCTTTTCGTTCTGCTTGCCATTATACTCTCCTAAGTGTAAATTTTGTTTCTAGTCTAGCTGCTGCTAATTCTCTTATGCTATTTTCTATAAGAGGTCTTGGATCATAGTTTATTGGGAATTGATCCCCACCTTCTAATACTCTATAAAGAGGACTATAAGTATAGTCCATATGTACTTGATTACCTACTGCCATTGCATTTGTTACTTGGGCAGACCTAGCAAATCTTCCTGTTTGGTTTTCAAGTGCAGGTCTTCCCATGTTTCCTGCAACCGTTTTAGCAAGTCTAGAGTTTACAAAAGCTCTTGTTTCAAAAGCTTTTCTCATCATTTCATTGTTGCCGCTTTCTACTTGTCCTAAACCTTGTTTTTTATCTTTCTGTTTTGGTAGTGCTATTCCTCTACTGCCTACAATTTTCTTTCTTTTCTTTGGTCCTCCTAAGTTGAGAGGTGCTTTTGCAGTTTGATTTTTACCTTTTGCATCAAACGTAACTTTACTTAAATTTACTGCTAGCTTTTTCTTATATAACCTTCTCATTGTGGGGTTATTTATAATTATAGCTAAAGCATTATCAGTTAAACTGTTAGAGCCTTTTCTGTCTTCAAATTGTTTATTTGTTTGTCCAACTAGTCGTTTTTTCGATTCTTCTTCAATATCTCTCTGTAAAGATTCTAATAAAGAATCTTTGTTTTTTGGATTTGCTAAAATACTACCATAGCCAGCTTCTTCTTGTCTTAAAACCTGATTTTTAAACCAACCCTCAGCGGCGTAAGTAACTTTAACAGTTCCTGTTAATCCTTTGTCTTTATTAAAAGATATTTCAATATCTTCATCTATTTCTATATCTAAATCATTTTTTCCTAAGGCATTATTTACCGAAGTCATCACAAAATCTTTTGCTTCTTGATCAGTTGCAAATGCTCCTGATTCTTGTGCAGCTTCTACAGCTGATTTTGCAAAAATACTTAGTCGTGATTCTGATACTGATACATTATGTCCAATATTAAAAGGGGACTCTTTACCGCTTTGTCCTTTAGAAGCATCTCTTAGTATATTGTCATATTTACCTGTTGCTTGTAAAGCTTTTTTTGTTTCTGTCTGTAATCCTTGAAACCAATTAAATATAACGGCATCTTGAACGCCTTCTTTAAAAAAGGCCGTTCCATAAAAAGATTTACCTTTTTTACTTTTTGTAGCTTCTGTTACCCAAATTACTTTTCCTCTTGGGTTTGCTCCTTTCTTTTTAGTTCTAGCTGAAAAATCATCTAACCATGCTGAACAGAAGTCTTCTACTTCCTTTTTTCTGTCTCCAAAGATTTCACTTCCTTCTCCCTCATACCCTTTTCCTTTTCCTGGTATTTTCTTTTGTTGAAGCATGATCTCTTTAACCATTATATCCTGCTCCATTTCAAAATCAGCAGGTATTCTGTTTAGAAGATCTCGTACTGGATCATCGGATGAAGAGGCTCCTCTTTTAATTGCCTTTACTATGGCTTCAGCATCCTCTTTTAGATTCTGTAATGCCATTTATTTGTGCACTTTATAGAAATCTAGTATCCTTTTAATATGGTCTGGAAATCCTATATTTTCTCTCAGACTTGTAGATACAGAGTTCTGTATTGAAGCTCCTGCTATTGCGAGTCTATCTTTTCTTTCATCTTTCAAATAATATTTTACTAAATCAAAACATGCCAGTTTTAAATCTTCGGGTGTCGAAGCATAACCTGACCTATATGTAACTTTTACTGCTGCTCTTCCTTTTGGAAAAGCTTTATCTGCTGTTGCAGTTGTTCTATAAATAGTATCTAGTTCAGTGTCTACTACGTATTCGTACTTACCACTAGAATCTGAGTTACCAGTTATTAAAGTTGTATATGAGTCATCTTGTCCTGTTCTTTCTGCTACCAGAGAGACGCTGACAAGTGGGCTTTCATCCACTAAAATAGCATTTGTATAATCATCTTGAATATCAAAATACTCTGTTTTATCTGTTGAATAATAATCAACAAATGACGTGCCACAGTAAGTTTTTACTGCTTGACTTATGGCTGGCACTATAACATTTATTTTCGCATCTTCGGTCACACCAGTGATACCTGCGAAATCCTTATACTGTTGTAATGTTACTAAATTTGCCATAATTAAAAGTGTGGGGCGATTAAGGCCGCCCCACGAATCCTGTCTAAGCTTAAATTAAGAAGCTTTGTACATGTGTCCCCATTTAGAAGTAGCACCATCGATAAGATCGGTGAAGCCAATTCTTTGTGAAGCAACAAGCACTCTGCGTTGAGCAGCAACTTCGTAATCAGATTCCACGGTTACACCACGTAATCTTGGTAATACAAAGTTTCTAGGGTTAACAGCGATAGCTGCGAATTTAGATACTGCTGGAGTAGCGAACTCATCACATAATAGTACTCTTGATCCGAATACTTGTCCGATTTCACCACTTAGTTTAGTAGCCATGTCGCCTACTAAATTAGCATCTTGGAATTCAGCATCTTCTAGTAGTTCAAAGTATGTTCTTTGTGATACAACATAAACTACGTCTGCTGGGTTAACACCATATTTACCCATATTTTTTCTCATTGAAAGAAGTTCTGCAGCTGTAACAGTGTCAGAAGCGAAAGCAGTACTTGACTGTGTATAATCACTGTCATTTCTTGCTAAGTGTAGAAGCCCTTCAAAAGCTGCTCCACTTGTTCCGTATACACCATCAGCATCATCACCAGCTAGGATAGCGTTTTCAATACCTCTAGCGTGTGATCTTACCATAGACTCTCTAATTAAAGGTAGAATTGGCATGATAGCATCTTCTTCAGTTTCATTACCTAAGTAAGACTGAGAAATAAGTTTCTTAGTTGAAAGAGTCCTTTCAGTCATAGTAACACCAGTGAAAGGTGCTCCGTATGTATCGCCTCTGGTTTCTAAGTTACCATAAGGGGATGAACCTGAAGCAGCTTGGTTAGAAGTAAATTCTGCATAACCTGCATCTGGTAAGATTGGGATAATCATATTCGCAGAAGTCATAGCGATTTCTCTAAATAGAGGAGCTAGAACTAATTCGTTTTCGATATCTCTTTCGATGTTTGTTGAAACAACTTGTTCGAAATCAGCTGATGAAACTTCAACACCTGAATGTTGATTTACTTTTTCCATCAAAGATTTTGCCATTGGAGTGTCCCATCCTTTTCCAGTAGCTAGACCAGCAAATTTAGCATCTGCAATGTCTTGCTCGAAGGATTTCTTCCAATCGCCGTTGTTACCTTGTCTGTCAGAGAAATGTCTTTTAGACTCACGAATGTTCATGATTTCTTCAGATTTCTCAGCAAGTTGAGCTTCTAGTGATTTAACAACACCTTCTAAGTTAGTATAGTTATCATTCACACGTTTCTCAACGTCAGACATTAATTTTTCAGCACCTGTTAATCCAGCTTGGATTACAGTCTTTTGCTCTTCCTGTTTTGCTTCCTCGGAGGCTTTTTGAACTTCAGCTTCTTCAGTAGCTTTTTGAGCTAATTCTTCTGCAGCCTTCTGTTCAGCAGCTTTAAGTTCAGCTTGTTTCATTGCATACTGAGCAACTGCTTTTTCAGCAGCTTCTGCAGCAAATGACTCAAGATTAAACTCTGGGTTGCTCTCAGGAGATTGTTTTTCTTTTGACATATTTGTCTCCATTTCTTTGGCTTTCGCCGTACTTGGCTGCTCAATTTCAACAGCGTCTGCTGAATCGTTTGAGTTAGCCGTATAAAAAGTATGCTTGTACTTGTTGTATTCTTCCATGCTATCGAATGACTTACTTAGTCCAAAAGTTGCCCCTTGGTTGCAAGGTATTGATACTACAGAAACTTCAAAAAGCTCCGCGTCCTTTATTTTATATCCGTCAGTTTCAGTCATATAATCAGCGTCCTTGACTTTGAAACCAACAGAAAAAGCTCCAAGGACACCGTCTTTAATTAATTGCGTTACATCACCAGCAGCTTTAGATATCTTTGCAGATATTTCTAAGCCGTTGTCTGTAACTTTTAAATCTTTTGCACGACCAATCGGTTTATCATAATTATGATTAAACAAAATAATTGGATTACCTTTATAGTTTTCCAATCCACCTTTTGTCCAAGCATCAGATTCGATTATGTCGCCTGCTCTATCAAGAGCATTAGTACTAGCAGATCCTTTAATATCTACACCACCATCTTCGTTTTCGCCTAGTGATTTAAAAGTGCTAGTCCAATGATAAATTTTACTTGACATCTTTCTTCTCCGCTTTCTTGGCTTTAGGAGCCTTTGGTGCGGGAGCAGGAGCTGGAGCTTCAACAGCAACAACTACTGGATGTCTTTTCTTCATGGCTGATATTACTCGTTTCCAAGATCCAAATGCTCGTCTAAGCATATAGTCTTTTACGGGAACGTCTGTACCATGGCTTTTATAGGTTGGTAAATCCATTGATTCGACGCCTTGTTCTACGAACCAGTCGGATAATGCTTTTGCCATCATGTTTTTTGTCATAATTTTATTCTTCCTCTATTGGTGACGACTCTGGTGGTCGACCTCCCTCTTCAGGATTAACGGCAGAGCCTGCAATATTTTGCGGTACTCTTGGATCGTCAAATCCATCTACAGGTTCTTTGCCTATTGCTTCTCTTGCTTCATTTGGACTTATAATTCCAGTATTTACAAGTGTTGCATAATAAGCTGCTTGGTCTCTCAGTTCTGGTTGTAAAGCAGGTATTCCTGTTACATCCTCAGATAGTGAGAATCCAAAGTATCGTTCTAATGCATATCCTAACTTTCTTACGATTGGTAAGACAGTTTCAAGATAGTACAGTCTGTGATTGGGTCTTATGTTTGCGTTATTACCACCGTCCATTAAGATGGGTGGTATTCCCATGGCTTCTAGTATTATTTTCTCATTTGCTGTAATAGAAGCTTGGAAGTCTAATTCTTTAAAATTAATGTTAGTTAGGCTAGATACTTCTAATCCACCGTCTAATATAAGAGGGCGTCTGCCTCCTGTTGTTGGATTGTATCTCATGCTCCATGCTTGTAACATTCTTTCTTTAATTTTTTCAGAAAGAGTATTTGGAGATTTAAGTACTAATCCTGGAACTGCTCCGTTCTTGAAGAAGTTATCTTGAAAACTTCTCATGTTGCTAAGTAGCTGCATAGTTCTGTATGCTGGTTTTATTCTTGGAGTTCCTCTATAAATGGAGTTAAAGCTGTTTTCTTTAACATGTATAATCTCATTTACTGAATAGTCGATGCTGTTATCATATGTATATTTTTGAATATAATTAACATCATCAGTATAAATTGTAACTTTGTTTGCTGGTAAGTGGTACATATGAGTACCATCAAAATATATAAATATGTTACCATCAATCATTAAGTCAATAATTAAGTTTCTTTTAAAAGTACTAATAT
>Ga0213868_10001194_pt1 | contig 25056 bp, 50 predicted proteins | sample PICome_9_FD_160087 | JGI IMG/M metagenome (GOLD analysis project Ga0213868, IMG submission 160087) | Coastal seawater microbial communities near Pivers Island, North Carolina, United States - PICO127 | ecosystem: Environmental > Aquatic > Marine > Coastal | place: USA: North Carolina... | reverse complement strand
TGTACGGAAGTTAGATCAAAGGAATGAAACAGTACACATCTTTCAGAACCATCTGGTACATCTATTGTAGCAGCAGATTGTGTGCCGTCTTTACTTATATAATAGGTGACCATGTAAACAGGTTCACCATTCACTTTCATACCTTCTCTTCCTAATGATATGTTAACAGGATCTAAATTCATATGATCGGTATATGCTTGTATCTTTTCAGGCGTACCACATAGAATAGGTACCTCCTGAAACCATACATTACCTGGTGATGTCAGGTGATCTGCATATGTACTTGTAGCGAATAATAGTGTTATAAGTGTTATAAGTTTTTTCATTAGTTAAACCTTTCGGTCTAACTATTTATATTATTTCTTTCAAAAAACTCTTTTGTGTGCTTATAAAACAGCTCTTGGTGCTCTTTGATTTTGTCTTCGGTATGTATCCATTCTTGTACAAAACCGTCTTCACACGTGGCTAATATAACAGTTTGTTCTATTTTGTGATTAGGGTATAGCTCTTCATACATTTTTGCATATGCCGAACATTGTAAAAAGTTAGCATAATTGTAGTTAGCATCCCTTTGTTTTGTAGAGGTCTTAAAATCAACAACAGATAGTTTGCCTCTATATTCAGCAATACAATCTACTTGACCTGCAACACCCATTTCTTTTGAGTATAGGTATTCTTCTAGGCAATGTATCTTGCCTAGTCTAGCAAGATATGGTTTTATTATTCTAAAAAGACCTAGTGGTGTAACAGCAGTTATGCCTACTGACTTCTCATCTTCATTATTTAAGTGATTCTCAATTAAGGTATGAGTTGTCTTACCTCTATTAATAGCAGTTGTAGAAATATAGTTAGCCATTTTCTCGCCAACTGCATTTCGCCATGCCTGTAGACCTACTTGTTTTTCGGGTATCTGTCCTAGTATTGATGTAACGGAAGGCATATTGACACCATCAATAGTATAATATCTTACACCATTTTGACTCTTACCTTTCACACCTAAACTTTTAGGCAATACTTCTTCATTCAATTTAACATGTTCAAACATAATATACCTTTCCGTATAAATTTATATAGTTATTATATCACTATTTGTCAATATTGTCAAGCCTTATTGCTTATCAATATCTTTAGCACTCTCTACATAGGGTAAATCAAGGTATTTAAACTTGTTTTCCCATTTGATTTTAAATGCGTTATATTTTTTTAAGATTTTATATGATTCGACTAAACCTGCTACTTGTCTTTCAGTATCATTTATGCCTGGTTGTTCATAGTCAGCACACATTGGCAAGTACATAGTTGTAAGGTAACCTGCATTATGAGCCTGTACTGCGTTCATAGGTTTAGTTGCTTTTGTTACACAACCACCTGTGTTACAACCACCTATTACGATTTGAGTATCTTCGGGATTCATATCAAAACCACATTTAAGTCTTAACTGTACTCTCAACATAGTAAAAGATATATGCTCTTCGTATATTAAAAAGTGAAAACCTAATTGGTTTGCCATAAGCTGAATCTCATCCATCTTTGGGTCTGGACGACTATCGGATGTAGAACAGAATACTATTTTAGTTTTATCAATTAGAGGACTAGTTAGTATTTTTTGTACCTCTTTATATCTTAAATTGTTAAGATACTCATCACCAAGAGCAGGATGACCACGAAAATCTATCAATAATATAACTGTCTTCATATCAAATACCTTTTTGCATATAGAGATCAATGATCTTATTCTGCTCTTTTATTTTGTCATCATTAAGACGTTCAACAGCTCAACTAGGGTCGTACGGTTCGTATACCGTCTTACCATCATCATTTCTGTATGCTCTTAATACTTGTTTTCTGTTTTCTTCTTCGTTCTTATATGAACAATGAATCCATCCGCTATTAGGTTCTTCTGGTTTATGAAATTCTAATATCAATTGGTCAAAATCTAAACTATCAATAATATATTTTGCTAAATCAGCATTTGCAATGCCAAAGATTTCAAAGTCCGCAGCTTGCCCTTTGGCGTGCTGTGATTTCATTGATGATCCTATTTTTACACATAACTCTGGCGATCTGTACCCACTAGATACTGATACTACCTTGCCATAGTGTTCTCTAACTTTTTGTAGAACGTTGTCACATAGTTTCTTTAAATTATCCATATGATCTTCGCTTGGATTATTGCTAATACCATGTCTATCTGCTGTTTGAGAAGCAGTTAGTTCTTTAAGCGAAAAGTTTTTGCTTAGTTGCATTTAATTTATCCTTTGCTATAAGTTTTATTTTCTTTAAGGTTCTTATATCGTACCATGCTTTATTTGATCTGTCTTTTTTTCTTTTATCTTCAATTTCATTCACCGCTCGTTTTAGTTCTTTGTGATGAGCTTTTATTTCTAACATATTATCCCCTTGTAAGTTTTAATATTTTATCCATCTGTGCCTTAATGATTGGTCCTCTATTAGGCCAATGTATATAAGGTTCTTTGGATTTTGAAAGATTATATAAAAAAGGTAATACAATCTTCTCAATCTCTTTAAATCTTTCTGATACGTCAGCGTCCTGTATTTCTTTGTTAACAGAGTCTTTCTCTGCTACAATCTGCATAACCTCGTTCATCATTGATTTTATATCAATTACATCTGCCTTAACTTTTGCTATCTCTAAATTAGAATTTTCTACTACTTTAGGGTCAATAGCTGGTGATGTTTCTTCAACTGGTTTCTGCGATACAGGAGTAAAACCGTAATCGGTATCTGTATCAAACTCCCTCATAAAATCAGGTATGTCTGCCATTAGTTTTCTCCTTGTTTAGGTAGGTGCAATGAGCGGATTGACTTATTAGACTCTGGTATACGACCGTTGTTTTTCAGTTGCTCGCTCTGCACCCCTATATTATTTAGATTTTGCACTTTGTCTAGCCTTGTGTTTTTTCATAACTTGCTCTGTTTTGATTTGTTTTGTTGACTTTGTTCCCATTTCATTTGCTAAAGCACTCATTGGGTGTGCTTCTGCAACCTTTGATAATGTTTCTTTCCAACCACTATCTGATCTGTAACTAGCACCACTTACACCTGCAACAATTCTTATGCCTGATATATTTTGCTTGATGTGTTTGTTCTTTTTAAGATACTTTTCCATCTCGTCAATAGTCATCATCTCGGTAAACTCTTTACCAGTTCTTTTGTTTGTAAATGTGTATAAGGGCATTTATTTAAGTGTTAGGTGAAACAATAATTGATTAGTTGCCATAAGCATATCTTCTAGTATGCTTTCTAAATCCATTTGTCCTTTGACTTTGCTGTTTTCTGCTATCTTCGTTATTCGGCTTACTTGTTTTTGTACTTCGCCTCTAACTTGACCATTGTCAGCGTAATTCATTATGCCAGGTCTTAATTCAGCACTAAACTTAATTCTAGTACCTGATTTGCCTTGCCAAGTTTCTACAAACTCGTCATTTAATTTACTAAACTTTTCATAATATTCACCTGTTGTTTCATGCTCAGAATATGATTCTGTTTGCCAATGGTAACTTTGAATATCATTCAAAAAGTTCATATTTAATTGTATAAAATCTGTTGTATTATTCATAATATTATTTAGTATTTGCTATATCTACTATCCTTTGTATTAATGACCCTAATCCATTCTGTCTTTGCATTGTAAGTAGTTCTCTTACACCTAAAGGTAAAAAATCCTCTATAGTAAGAGCAGCCACTTCATCTCTAGGACAACCATTGACTAGGTCTGTTACTAACTTCGCTGTGCCTTTTGTTATAAATGCGTCAGCGTCTATTTTATATATCATTGTATTATCTTCTTTTACTCCGCCGATCAACCATAGATTACTAGCACAACCTCGTATTCTATTTTGATCTGTTTTTACTTCTTGTGGTAATGATTCTACGTCTTTAGCAATGTCAATTAAATATGCAAGTCTATCATGTCCTTGCAACATTTTAAGGTCATCACCCCTGGTCTGTATTCGCTGCTTTAACATCTGCGATCCCTTCGGCAAACCATTCAGGCATAACTGCACCTGGTTTTTCCCATTTAGCAAATCTTACTTTTTCAAATATGTAATACTTACGATATGAACCTACTACATCACCTGGTATCTTACAATACTCTGGCATTGCTGGTGTAGCGTCTGTAGCTACTACATTAAGTGGTGCATTTTTAGGTGGGTGTTTTAGTAGATCAGCAAGTTTATCAATAGATACATGATTAACATTTTTTTGCCATCTCAATTTGTATTCTTCGTTAAGAGCTACAAAGTGATTATATAACCATGTGTAATTGTATGCTGATTTAATAACCCATTGTGTACTAGGGTGACCTAGCCAACCTGCTTTGTATAAAGTTGCTTCTTCGTTAGAATTGTCTAATCGCCATCTTTTAATCTTACGACCATTCTTTGTAGTATCAAAATATTCTGTGCCGTCAAGCACACGTTTTGCTGTACATAACATCTGAGCAGACTCTAGTATCATTTTGATAATATGTTTATCACACATCATCTTAGCAGCTGTTACAGGATTTTTATCAACATAAAATATATTCATTAGTGTATCAGCTTTCTCGTAACATAATCTGTCATGTTGTATTGTTTAGCAAGTTGCATTAGTTTATTATACCATAAATTTTTGAAAGAGTCAAGTTGAGCATTAGAACATGCTTTTGCTAATGCCTTGAGTCTTCTAATCTTTGGGTCTTCTTGTCTTTTAATGTCTTCTTCGTGTATCATAGGGTCTATTATATATCAATTTATCTGCAAAGTCAAGCATTAAAAATACTTGTTTTTACAGTACTTATTGACAATCATCTGCTTTCCACCCAGGCATATCTTTCATTAAATCATCCATAGGGGTTTTGGCTTTCTTTTTATATATCTTCATATGATTTCTATTAGCAATTAGATATGCAATAAAGAAACTGATAAACGTTACTGAGCAACCTATAAAACCCATTAACAAACCATGCTCTACTGTCATTTATTCTCCTCTAGTTTTCTTATTTTTTTTATCATTCTTATAACTCTTTTGTCATAATCTGTTGTAGTAGAAAACTTATCTAAAGTTTTGATAAGTTGTATAGAATCAAGTTGTTGATTTTCATCTAACATCTTTTGCCTTAACACTCTAAACTCTTTGTAAGCATTATGATTGTTTAGCAATCTTACATATTCTTTTACACTATCGCATTTACTAGCGAAAGCTCTCACACCCCAACCTGGCCATTTGTCTATGCCGTGTGGTAAGAGGTGTGGAGTATCTTTACTCCATGTTCTTATACCAAATAGATTGTTTGCCTCTTTAGCAAATCTACTCATACCCCAACCAGACTCTAACGCAGCCTGACCTATAATCATCTCGTATGGTACTCGTTTATCTTTTGGTAATGTGAAGTTAATATAGTTTATACATTTGTGCATAGCACGTACAAATTGAATATCATTATTGTATGTAAATTCAGGTTCTTGTAAATCCATTTCTTCTATTTTTTTCATATAGAATAAATCAAGTTCTTCGTTGACCTGAGCCTTAGCTGTCTTGTTAGGATTGTATGTACCGTATGCGTAAGCAATAACACATAATATCAATATTGTAAAAAATACCTTTGTATAAAACCAAGCCTTATTTGCTAGTCTATACCAATTATATGATTTGCCCATCTTTAACCACTTTTTTTAAGTCTTTTATTGTTTTCTTTTTATCAATCATAACTTCATACCATTTGTATCTGACCATGTGTTCGTTACTAGGTCCGATTAGTGGTATGTCGTATTGTCTTTGAAAAGTTACTAAGCCTTTTAGGTATAAAGGAACAATTGTATCTAGTACACTTGTTTTGTCTTTAAAATCTTTAGGTACTGTCGGTGTTTTATAGTGACCTTTACCTTTGATTAGTTCGTTTAATATCTCTTTATGTTTTTTCAATAGTTTCATTATATACCTCTCTTTACATAATATTCATAACCGTGTTCTTCAAATTTCTTTTGTATAAACACAAGGTTATTGTTATTCAAATGGGTCCTGTACCCTTTGAAAATCTTTTTACTTGTTCTGCCTGGAAAATTAGTTAGTATATCTTTTTGTAGATGACCTGTATAATATAATTCCCACTCACTAATATTATTATCTATTACTTTATCAATAATAGTAATGCCTTTTTTTATTTGTTTTTGTAACCACTCATCAATATGATTTTTCTCACCTTTCATAATATAACTTTCTTTATAATCGTAAACCGATGTAGTTTACTTTAGGTTCAAAGGACCAGAATAAATCATTGTGGTTACCTGTATCGCCTAAATTCTGCATTTGATATAAATGTACCATTTCATGGACTAGCGTATCCAAGAAATCTTTTTTGTTAGGATAAGAAGGCAACATCTCTAGTTTGTACAATCTAGTACCTGCTCTTTTCCACTCTAATACAACAACTTGACCTATACATTTTTGTCTTGTTAGGTCTTTGATTTCTACTTGACCAAAAGGTGAAAGTTTACTATCAAATAGTGCTGAATTGAATAACTTGAAATAAGTTTTTATATCTTTGTAAGTTGAAATGTATTTACGCTTACCAGATAGTTCTCTTATGAGTTTTCTTTTAAGTTTAAGTGCTTTTAGTTTTCTAGTTGTTACCATTTAAAATTTGTTCCTTATATTTGTCGTCAAGTTGTAATCTTAAATCAGCAGCAATACCCTCTATTATTTGAGGTAGGTATGCCTGTAATATAGTAACTGAATCGATCATAAACTTATGGGCAAGTCTTTCTATTTCTTGTTCCATAATGTATGATGTATCAATATTCGTGCCTTTAATCTTTTCTGATATAACGTGACTTATAACAGCCGTGTTATAATCGTTAGCTTTGGCTAGACTAGATAGTCCGAACCATATAATAGAATTTAATACAATTATTGTTATCAAAAATTTACGCATTAGCATGAGCCTCGTAAATAACTTCATCAATATTGTGTTCGTCAATTCCGACTAAATTTAAATTATCAACTTTCATAATTTTAGTCTTAGCAGTTGATCTATCTATTTCGCCAGATGTTAATTGACCTATAATAGTATCAACATTCTTCTCGGCTGACTCTTCAGCCCATTGTTTTACTTTTGACATAATATAATCTCCTTTTTTGTTGTTTTCATACTTAAATATAACATAATTTAGCGTATGAATCAAGCAAAAAATGGACAAATAATGTAGATAAATCAATGATTTAATAGGGTGCGACATTCTGTCATGCACCCTATAGTTGAATTTTATAGAATCACTCTATAATATTTATGATATTAGAAGGTTTTGTATTCTTCATTCCATCTAAATGCGTCTTTGACCACAGCATCCGTTAAACCTTTATACATTTTGTTTAGTTCTTTTTCTTTAACTGCAATTAAAAGTTTAGCGTCATCAGCGTGTAGGCCTTCTAGCATTTGAATAAACATGATTTCTTTTTTAGATTTAGAAAGTTTTTTATCAGCGCCTTCTACAAAATGCCATAGTCTTCTGGATTCTGTATATAGTGTTGTATGTTCAGTACCTGCTGGTGCGTCATTCTCTTTGTATGGTGGCGTACCCACTGGTAAATCCCATTTGATTTTAGGATCAAAAGCACCTTTCAGTATTTGTCTTAATGGTACTGAATCGTTCTCTCTTAATACGTCAATCTTCTTTGATTTGTCTTTAGCGTTGTTTACTTTGGTTAGAATTTCATGTAGTAATGGAGCAGATGAACCTGCTGTATCCATACCATGTAATTGTGATGATGTCATTGGCATAATGCCCTCCTCATGTTGTTATGTAAAGGGGTAAGTCTCCCTACCCCTATACATTTATTTATACTCGTGGAGTATTAGGCATTTTTATATGCGAACGGAGTCCCATATAATTTTTTGATACCAGCAGCGATAATCGCTTTTGTTGGTACACCCATTCTGTATGAAGTACCTTTAGCAGTTTGGTTCACATATATCATGTTACCCTCTGCTCTTAACGTATCAACAAGTGCTCTAGGTGATACTAGATCAAATTTGTTCCTTAGAGTTTTCCAAGTTACAGACTCACCTTTTGTTAAAAGGTTTAAAACTTTTTGTCTTTTTGACAAAGTTTTTCTGCCTCTAGTTTCAGTTTTTTTAGCTTTTGTTACAACTCTTAATGAGTCATTTGCGAATAATGATTTAAACATTCAATTCACTCCTTCTATTATGGCATTGATTAGAGTTACTAACTTTGCCAGCATTAGCAACTATCCCAAAGTGCTTTATGGAATTCTTAAAATTTTGTATAGTCAATAGTAATAGCATATGTGTCTTTACCTTCGCCTTTTGTTGTTACTGCTTTATCAACTCTTTCTTGTAAAGGGTGTTTCATATGTACAACCCTTAACAACATAGAGTTAATCGCCTCTAGCGTTAGTTTATAGTCACTTAAAAACGTTTTGTCTGTTATACTAATATTCTCATCTCTTAATATCAATAGCATTGACTCTGTTAACTGTTCAGATATTGCCTGTACATAAACCTTGTTATGTTGCAATCTCATCATCTCCTGTCGTTTAGCGTCTAATTCTTGTGCCTTTTGATTAGGTCTTTTCATAGGAATTTTAGGAAACAATATTACGTTATCAGGTGTATCTTTTTTATCTGTCATCATTTGTTCATAGGTTTCATTATGCCTTCAGGCCAAAATACTTCATCATTGAGTTTTTTGATAGCAATTGAATTACATACTACTATAGTTAGTAGTACTAAAAGTAAAACAGTATTTAATTTACGCATTATATTTTCTCACCTTTAAAGTTTACTAAACCTTTATCAGTAAAATATTCAACTAGTTCGTTATACCCACCGATATGTTTATCGTCTATTATAATTTGAGGCATAGTTCTTACTTGTTTACCTACGGCCTCGTAAAGTTGCTCGGGAGATGTAAAATCTTTACCGAACATCTTTTCTTTGTATTCAAAGCCTAGTGACTTTACAAGATGTTTAGACTTCTCGCAATAGACACAATTAGGCTTTGAGTATATTTCAATCTTACGACTCATTCGCAATAACCTCTACTTCATCATATGCCTTGTCAGCCATTTCTTTTAGTTTGAAAGCGTCAACAACAGTTTCAATAGAGTAGTTGTACATCTTATTGTACTCACCCATAGGTAATCTTAAACCAATCCATGATCTGTAGTATCCGTTCTTTGTTAGAGTCACCTCTTGTGCAAATACTTCATAACCTCTTACAGGCGTCTGTTTGATTATATTTACCAATGTAGTTTCTACATCTGTTACAACAGTTTTATTAGTATTCTTACCTAATTCTGTAGTAAATATTTTTGCTTTCTTATTCATCTCACCTTTTACTTTGTCAGCAAGTTCAGCTTTTGCAATCATCATACCTTTTTCAATTGCAAGTTCTAAATCTGGTGAAACACTCGTACCAACACCAAAGATACAAACTTTATCTTTGCCTTTGCCGAACGTTTTAGTACCACATTCTTTCTTCTCGTTATAATCTTTCATATACCAAGACGGTACTTTTAGGACTTGTTTGTCCTTCTCTTGTTTGATCTTATAAGTACTACTTGAACAATTTGCAAGTGTAACACCCATAAGGCCTATCATTATATATTTGAGTACTTTACTCATTCACCTTCTCCTTTACATTATTAAACACATTATATACTATATCCTTCGTTTTGTCAACAGCCTGTGTTTTATTAACTATTGATGTAAATGGATCCCATGCAAAAGCAAGGATAACCCATAAAATTGTAAGTGTCAGTAGACCTCTTATCATTTTTTTACCTCCCAATTACCATCTTTATCAAGGCAAACTTTGCCAGGTTTATGATAGGCATGTTTCGGCCTTTCATAATTTCTGCAATAGGCAGGTGTAAACATATCTCTATAGTAAAATTGAGCATATAACTCCCAATAACTAGGTCCGTCATATGCTTTTCTACCGTCAGCACACTCTACAACCTCTTGTTTAACAATCTCCCCATTGTCTAATTCTTTAATCTGTATCTTTATAAAACAATATTGATCTTTAATAGGTTGTATCTTATCATATTCAACCTTTGTAGTATTGTTTTCTAATGCCTCTAGTTTCTTCATTGTGTTTTCAAAACTATCTTCAGCATATACACTTGTAGCAAATAGTAATATAAAAAATAATCTAATCAACATACATCCATCTCCCATCAGGCATTTTACATACTTCATGCCATTGCATTTGTCTATAAGGATTACCATATAGTATCGAATCAAAGAATCTAGTGTTATCTAAATTCTGATCGTGTGTAGTTTCAACCATAGCACACTTGATAGGTCCTTTTAGATAGAAACCTGTAGTCTTAATAATACCATTACTGTTCGTTTTAGGATTTTGCCATGTAGTAAACCCTGGACTATTAGGTGCATTGTCTAAATGATCTACAAATGCCCTTGTCATAAGTTGATCGTCTGTTTCAGCACTCATAAAGTCAGCACCTTTAAATGAACCTGCGACAGCACACGTTGCCACAACAGCAGGATTATCACTTAAATATGTGTAACACGCTGTACCAGCAACAGCCGCTGTGGTGGATGCACCGATAGTGGACTGATTCATGCTGGTACAATTAGAGAGCAACAACAAACTAGTTAATAGATAAAACAGTTTTTTCATCTTCTTTATCTTTCAATTTTTTAGCGGCTTCTTTTTCTTTTTGTAGTTCGGTCATATCTTCAATTCTTTTATCATGTGTATATTCTGATAAAGTTTTGCCGAATATTGTTTTATAGAAATGATCTATAGGTACAGGAGCCGAGTAGGCAAGTATTAGATTATCAAAATTGATATCTAAATGTCTGTAAGATTTTGGGTGTGACTTTTTTGCGTCACGGTGTGATCTCAACACGTTGAGTCTATTTGTAAACACATTCTCATACGGTGGTTTACTTGTTGATTTTGCAATGTCTTTGTTTTTTGCAATCTTAAATTCATCAAATACTTGTTCTTTAGTCATCATAATGTAGTCCTTTTGTTAGTTTATGAGTTAATTCTATCATACAATTGTCTATTTGTCAAGCGTTAAAAACCCTTATAAATCATAGGGTTTTGTGTCATTAGCCACTATTTTACACGTGGATTGTATGTCATCTATAAGATGATTCACTTCAGCGTCACGCTCAGGCGTCTTTGGATGATTATACTTCAAGTTGTATAACTTATCTGCCTGAGCTTTGATACTATCAATCTTCTTACAAAAATCACTAATCTTGTGTAGCATTTTTCTTCCTAAACAAATTTAATATTGATTTTTTTGTATTTGTTAATTGGGTTTTACTATCTGCCCAACTCTTTGTTTGATACTCAACAATTTTGTTTTTCTCACTTGTCAACCAGTTACTTACTGGATTTGCACTTGCTATATTCATTGATACTAGTATTACTGTAACTAATAACGTAGCAAATAGCAATGATTTTTTCATATTCCACATTATGTCTTCCTTCCCATTGTTTTAAAATCAGCTTTATCAACTACTTGGTAGTTACCTTTATTATAGGCAATGCCGATCGTCTTGCCTTCAGGTAACTGTACTTTAGGTTTTGACTCTTTAGTACATGCACCAGATATTCTATCACTTGTAGGTATAGAATTTCTTTTTAGACCATTTATATCTAATGTATAGTCAGGTCTATTAAATCCTTTGAGAGTTCTGGTAAACGACTCTCTATTAATCTTTAACCATTTATCTTTTGTCATAATCAATATATTTTATAGTTCCTTCTACGTATCCGTATTTCTTATCTTTTACTTTAGGGTTTGTAAACATAGTGTTAGCGTCACCTGATTTGTAGCCATTCTTATGTGATAGTGTAATATGAGCAGCGCCTTTATCATGTCTTTTGATTCTATTATACTGTTTATCAAACATATTGTCAACCCATAATGCGTCAATGTGATTGTTTGCTCTGTAACCTTTGATAAACACACCTACTTTTTTACCTACAAGTTTAGAGTATTTGTTATAAACTTTCTTAATAGGTTTAAATGCAAGTGTAACGTGATCTGATACAAGTATATCTTTTGTAGCAAGTTTCTTTACAACGTTACAACTTTGTCTATCTAATTGTACTGCAAAATATCCGTTCACTATTTCCACCATTCATTCTCTTGTTCAATTGCAACATCAACATCTGATCCTTCTTTTGTTGATACAGATTTTATTTGAGCAAAATAGCACCAGTTAGACCCAAAGGTAACTGCACCTGTATATCCTAGATCAGTATCGTATTCTTTAGCATTTAATGAGGTATCATCTTCAGCAGCAATGTCTTCTTTTCTTACTGCGATACCGATGTTAACTATCTCACCAGTTCTACCTTTTTCGTCTGTTATCATATCTCCTAATTTAATTTGCATAGTGTCTCCTTTAGTTTAAGTTGTAAATATAATTTGGGTTAAGTTTTTTAGTCTTGTAATTCTTTGTAAAATCAGGATCAAAATCTTTTCTGAAACCTTGTCTACCATTAAACAATTGACCATAGTCGTTAAATAGATTGTCATCACCTGCAGCCGTTTCTGGACCGAATACATCTGCATATGTTTGATAGTACTCGTCTGGATATACTATCTCAATACCAGTAGCACCTGTGAAATTAGTAGCGTCTTCTCTATACTTTTTGTTAGCATAGGCTTTGAATTTAAGTAATTGTTTTCTATAGTATTTGATTTTCTCTATAGGTACATTTCTGTAGATAGTAGCTGAAGACCAGAAAGTATCATATTCTGTTTCAGGATCAACGTATTCTCTTTTGTAAATAATATTAAAACTTTTAAAGTATTCTTTTGTCATATATACACATAATATATCAGAAAATTACGTAATTGTCAAGCGTTAAAAACGTTGATTTTATTGACTTTTTAGGAATAATTATGAGAACAAAACGAGAACATCTATGATTCGTACCCATATTTTGCGATATAATATGAATCTACTATGTCTGTGACTGGATTATTGAGTTTAGATTGCTCAAATTCTTTGACTAGGTCAACGTTAGTATCTTTTACAAACTGCTCATACATTTTTAGCTTGTCTGCATTACCCTTGCCAGTAGCATTCTTCTTTATCTGACCTGGTACTATAGATTGAAATCGTTTATTGAGTTTATACAGTTTATGTTTGAGAGCACCCATATTCTCTGCTAGGTTGAATACAAGTCCTTTACTACCATATGAGTAGCCTTCTATAAAAATATTACCAATAGCAGTATCAATAACAGAAAGCGCCCAATCGGATATCTGATCGTGTCGTTGTTGTTCGGTGGTATAGGGTAGATGTAGTCTGCCATTTATTTTGCCATTACAAAAATTGCCTTCATATTTTTTTACGTTTGTAAGATAGTATATCCTACAATTATCTAATTTAAACTCACCTCTACATACACATATAGCAGGACTGCTTAAACTATAATCAATTCCAATCGTCTTCTTCTTCATTATCATGCTCAAAGATTGCGTCATCATCATCTATAGAAGTATCAGCACCACAAAATGCACACGTGGTAGGCTCATTGTCTTCATCTTTCCACTTGACCCAATAACTAACATCACAGTTAGGACAAGTTATTTGTACTTTGTTTATATTATCTGACATTCGTAATCCCTTATGTATCTTATTTTATCAAATAACTTTGCTTCTGCAACATCTCTCCATGCAACTGATAAAGCATTTTGAGTTTGCTCTGTAGCAGTTGTACCAGTTATCTGATAGTCGGCACACATTGTTGATAATACTTGAACATTATAACCTAACTTTGCCCAATTGATAGCTGATATAGGTTTATTTCTAAACACACAACCAGATGTATTTGTGCCACCTATTATGATATTATTTATTTCATAACCCATTTTTCTTACCTCTATTTTTATACTCTCAATAGTGCTACTATCACAATGTACAGTTTTCCATATGTGTCTGTTTTCTATTTTCATCATCTTTGCAACTTCTTCCGTACGTTTGTGTTTTTCAGGATTGTGATTAGAAATAATAATAAGAGGTTTTTCTCTTACAGGATTTAATAACCATGCTAATGTAGAATAACGTTGATTATTTGTGTGTTCACTACCTAACGCAGGATGTCCTTCAAAATCAATAAGTAATATAATTGTTGTAGGTTTTAAATCCATTTTATTACTTCTTCTGGTTCTGGTTTCATATCCATTTTTCTTTCTTCTTGTCCCATACGATTTCTACGATATAGTTTTGCTTTACCTATACTACCTAACAATACAACAGGATATTTTACCCAAGGTAAATCTGACCATGCTTTAAGATTAGAATATGGAAAACATGCTATTGTAGATGTATCTAAACCTTTTTCTAACGCAAAGGCTGATAAATTAGCCATAAACATACCTACTTCAGTTGCCGTTGTTCTTATCATTGATTCTACTTTTTTTGAATCTGTTTGTTCAAAATAGTCACCTTGATCTATAGACCTTTGATAGTAAGCATTTGGTTTACACACCCTTTGTGTAAAAACTAATAGATAAGGTGCTGAGCTTAAATGTTTAAAATAAGGATTGTATCCATCTTCCTTGTGATCTTTAATTTCTTTTTCATTTATTTGTTTTTTATTCATCATACTTTTTTGCCATATAGAGTGTTTTTCATTTACCTTGTCAGGACCTAACACATTACAATGATATGGCATAAAACTATTTTTAGATGGTGTAACTTTCCATGCTTTCCATAGTAAATCTTCAATCAATTTTTTTTCAGGTATGTTTTCTGTATCATACACAAAAACATGCTGTCTTCTATTTAATAAATTTAGGATCGGTTGTTGATTCATTATAGTTTAAATTTTTTAAATTGATCTTTAGTAACATCTTGTTTTACACCACCAATAACATAAGATTCAATTTCTGTTTCTTGTGGTGCATTTTGAAGTGATCTACTGTTGAACCAATGTATAGTCCATGGTAATGGATTCTGTGATGATGAGTGTTCATATTTTTGTTCTAAGCCTATCATTCTCATTCTTCTATTTGCTATATATTCAACATATTGATGTAACAGTTTTTCTGATAGTCCTATCATAGAACCTTTTTGAAATAGATAAGTTGCCCAATCTTTCTCTTGTTTTACAGCGTCATCATATATTTGATAGCATTCTTTTTGTGTATCTTTTATTACCTTATTCATAACCTTATCATTTTCTTTTGTAAGATATGCTTTGATTATTTGTTGTGACATTGCAAGGTGTTGTGATTCATCTCTAGCAATAAGAGATAATATTTTAGCAGAGCCTTCCATAAGTTTTAATTCACCAAATGCAAATGAACAAGCAAATGATACGTAAAATCTTAAACCTTCTAGTACGTTTACAGTTACTAACGCAAGCCATAATGCTTTCTTTAGTTCGTACATATCAACTGATTTAGGATCATTATGCCATTTGTAACCTAATGCGATTAGTTTGTCGTATGCTTCTGTAACTGCTTTTGATCTTTCTTCAATCTTCTTATCTTCAATAATAGTATCAAATACATCACTTGGTTGTGAGTATAGGTTTTTGATTATGTATGTATAACTTCTACTATGAATTGTTTCCATAAAGTCCCATGCTACTATGGCACCTTCTAATTCAGGATTAGTTACAAAAGGTAAAAATGCAAGGCATGGACCTCTACCTTGTACACTATCTAACATTGTTTGATACTTTAGATTAGATGTGAATATAAACTTTTGTGATTCAGACAGTTGAGCATAGTCGTTTCTATCTTTCTGTAAAGAAACTTCTTCAGGTCTCCAGAAGAAACCTAATTGTTGTTGAGTCAATTTATCAAATATAGGATACTTAAATGTATCATATCTTTGTACAGCAAGGTCTTCGCCAAAGAACAATGGTTGTTTTGTAGCGTCTAAATTCTGTTTCTTATTAAATACTGTCTTCATTTATATTGTACACGAGTCGCAATTCTCGTCCTCTTCTTTTGGTTTATCCTCAGGCACATTATCGTGGAACCCAATTGGATGAGTGGGTTCGTCTTCGTCTTTTTTACTATCATATGTGTTTTGATAATAAGAAGTCTTCCAACCTAATTTATATGTTGTCAATAAGTCTTGTGCCATTACTGATACAGGTACTTGACCTTCAGTATAGTTTTCAGGATTATATGACCAATTGCCTGATATGGCCTGGTCAAAATACTTTTGCATTACTGCAACGATATTTATATATCCTTCGTTCCCTTTCATGTCCCAAAGTAAAGTATAGAAGTTCTTTAGTTTAGAATATTCAGGTACTATTTGTTTTAATGGGCCTTTTTTAGACTTTTTAACAGACAAATAATCTCTAGGTGGTTCAATACCATTTGTCGCATTAGAAACTACACTAGAAGATTCACTAGGCATTTGTGCTGACAATGTACTATGTCTTAAACCATGTTCTTTTATTTCTTTTCTTAAATGTTCCCAATCGTAAGTATATTCTCTTTTAACTAACTCGTCAACATCTTTCTTATATGTATCAATAGGTAATATACCATCTGCATATTTTGTAGATTTAAATGCTGAACAAGGACCCTTTTCTTTTGCAAGGTCTAAACTAGCATGTAATAGATAATATTGAAATGCTTCTGTTAGTTTATCAACTTGTCGCCATGCAAGTTTCTGATCGTATTTGTAACCTTTCTTTGCAAGGTAATGAGCAAGACCAATGTAACCAATACCTAAACTTCTACGTGCCTTTGTAGATTTCTCAGCAGCGTCAATAGGATACTTTTGATGATCTATTATTTCATCTAAAGCTCTTACTGCTAAATCACACAATGGTTGTAGTTCATCACGTTTGTTTATCTTACCCACATTGATGGCAGATAAGATACATAAAGCAATCTCACCTTCACCATCAATATGTTGTATTGGAGTGGTTGGTAAAGTTATTTCCTGACATAGGTTTGACATGTAAATTCTATCTTTGAAAGATGAGTGGGTATTACAATGGTCAATATTCATAATATAGATACGGCCTGTTTCAGCACGTTCTTTCAATATATCAAAAAATAATTCTTGTGCGTTTACCTTCTTTTTAGTAACACTGGTTTTTCTTTCTGCTTTGATATATAAATCATCAAAGTCAGGTGTACCCCATGCGTCATATAACTCTGGTACTTCATGTGGTGAAAACAAAGTTATATCTTCGCTGTTGATAAACCTTTCGTAAAATAGTTTAGATAGTTGTATTGAGTAGTCTAGTTTTCTAACTCTATTATCTTCACTACCTTTATTGTTTTTAAGAACAATAATGTCACCTATTTCTTGGTGCCAAATTGGGAAGTGTACTGTTGCTGATCCGCCTCGTACTCCGTTTTGAGTACAGCACTTAACAGTTGCCTCAAATTTTTTAAGAAAAGGTATAACACCCGTATGTTGAACCTCGCCGCCTCTAATACGTGAGTTGATACCTCGGATCCTTCCTGCGTTAATTCCGATCCCAGCCCTTTGGGCAACATAACGCCCAACAGCCATGTCGCTACTAAAGATACTAGGTAAAGTATCATCAATGTCAACAAGGACACAAGAAGCATACTGCTTAAGAGGGGTACGGACACCAGCCATAACAGGCGTTGGGATATTAATCTTAAACGTTGATATAGCGTCATAATATTTTTTAACATAACTCATTCTCCTTTCTTTTGGATATTTAGCAAATAGTGTAGCCGCAATCATCATGTACATAAACTGTGGTGTTTCGTATACCACATTTGTACTTCTATCTTGTACAAGATATTTGTCAATGACTTGTCTTAATCCTGCATAGGTGAAATCATAATCTCTATTGTGATTTAACCAGTTCTCCATTCTATCAAAATCTTTTCTTTGATAGTTTGTAAATATTTCTTTGTCGTATAATTCTAAATCTACAACTTTTTTTACATGGTCATAAAAGTGTGGGTGATCCCATAACTTACCAATAACTTGTTTTCTTAAACTGTATAATAGTAATCTGGATGCTACGTATGTGTAATTAGGGTAATTTAAATCTATTAGATCAGCAGCTGACTTAACTAGTATCTGTTGAATATCGTCTGTAGTTATACCATCATAGAATTGTAAACCACTTTTCATTTCTACTTGTGATGATGAAACATTTGTGATGTCTTCACAAGCATACTCAACCATTTCATGTATCTTTTCAATGTTAAGAGGTTCTGTTCCTCTATTGTTTCTTTTTTTGACGCTTATTGACTCTTTACCTGTGACCATTATTCCCCCTTAACAACGTTTGTATGAATTTAATTTTGTAATTGCTGACAAACCTGAATAGGTATTGTCTGATATAATTTTTTGTACTTGTTCTTTTGTATTGCCGTTTACGATCATCTCGTTAATATCTTTTTCTTTCTGCCCTTCTGGCCATATTGTTATCATATAATTTTTATCTATCATTTTATACATTCTATCTATTATTTCTTTATTACGAGGTTCGTTGTCAAATATAAAGACAACATCTTTTTTATCAACAGGTAGTTGTAGATCAGCACCACCAGCCGCTAGACAATTATCAAGGAACAAACTATCTAAAGGACCTTCAACAATATATAATCTTCTATGTAGATTAATTCGTTCTAGGCCAAATATTTTTTGTTTGTTCTCCTGTAATTTTATTGTAAGATATTTAGGTTGTTCTTTACCAAATGCACGTCCTTGCAAAGCAAAGACTTCATTATCAACATCATAGAAAGGTATAACCAATCTAGGATGCTCGTACTTCTTATTTAGACTCTCAAACGTCCCTGGGCGTATGCTATTTACATACTCTTGGAACTTGTCGCAATAATATAACCTATCAAAATATTCCGTAGGCAACTTTCGGTTGAGAATATATTGCTTTGCAGGATGCTCATCATTTAATTTACTGAAGGCCATAAGACCTTGTAGGGGTGTAGATTTTAATTTTGTTTTTGTATCTGTTTTAAATCTTTCAAACAGACTTTCTTCACTAGCAGGTTTACTGCCTTTATATCTTTCTAAAATGTATTGGTCGTACAATGGCCGATCAACTAGTTTTATAAGATTAGCCAAATTGTGTGAAGCACTACAATTATGACATTTAAAAAACATATCATTCTTTACTCTATAAAGATATGCTCTTGCTTTTGTTTTAGACTTTTTAGAATCACCACAAACAGGACAACGAAAATTGAATAGATAATCTCTTTTCTTTTTAAATTGTTGTAGTCTAGGCTGTATCTTGCTGATATAATTTAGATCAATGTAACCACTCATATAAAACAGTATATACTATATATACGTATTTGTCAAGCCACTATATGATTTTTATTACACTTAATATTTGAGGCATAGACAATCCTAGTACGATTGCTCCCCCTATGATGATCCATCTGTATTTCTCAAAGACGCCTATCCTGCCGTCTAAATTTGACGCTAAAGTCTTAATTTCACACATTAAACGTTTCTGTGACATATCTATTTCATCTGTCAAATTTTGATGAATCTTGTTGATTCTAGCGTGTAATTCTTTGTAATTCGTATCAAATTCAACCCTACGATTCTCTATCAGGTTGAATATTGCTTTATCAATTTCTTCTTGTTTTGATAGTTTTTCTTCGTGTACTGCTAGCATAGATTTAATACTACCAGATATGTCTGTTAGTTTATCTATAGCACTATCAAGTTTTGTATTGACGCTAGCAACCTGCTCTACTTCGTTTTTAAGTACTTGTAAATCGGTTGCTAACTTATTTAAATCTGACATTATCCACCTAATGGGTTCTTATTCTTAATTTTGATTTCTTCAATTTCTAACTTGAATAGTTGTAATGTTTTTTCATTAACACTTGCTTTAGTTTCTACTTCAGCAATTGCTTCTTTGTTTTTTGCTATACCAGATAGATCAACTTTGTTGCCTTCTACCTTTGATACTTTTTCTTTTAGTACTGCAATGTCTTCAGCGTTAACAACGATACCTGATGTATCTACTGTTTCGCTTTGTGCAGCTTCTATTTGACTTAATCTTGTACTGATCTCGCCATACTTAACAAACCCACCACCAATCGCAGCCACGGCAGCAATTAGAGCGGCAACGCTTGCTAAATTACTTTTTAATTTATCTATCATTTTATCCCTCTCTTAAAATTTTAAGTTCTAATAATAATTGTTTCTTTTCAATATCAATTCTATGTAGTTCAGTTTGTTTGATTGATATTGGGTCGTTGTTTGTATATGCGTTTAAAGATTTGTTTCTGTAAATCTGTTCTTGCTCTATATTTAGTTGATTAAAAAAGTCTGGATTACCATCGTTTAATTTGACAGTATCCTGCATTTGTACCTTGTAAGATGACAGGTCAGCAGAACCTGATTGTATACCTTTTAAAGTTACATACTGTACTGCCTTGACCTGGTCATCTACACTTTTTAATGTCTTCTCTAATTTAGCGATTATTCTTTTCACTTTTACATTTACGCTATCAATCTCGTCATTCTCTTGTCTATCATCGCCAGCTGCCTCATCATCCACAGCTTCTTCATTGTTCGTCTCCGTCTCCGATCCTTCTGCTTCCGTATTCTCGTCCATAGTAGATTCCTCACTAGAAGTTTCTCCTTCTTGCTCAGTCTCCATTGATTCCTCACTATCATCCTCAGTTTTTGCATTTGTCTCGGTGTTAGCATTTGATGTCTCCGTTTCTTCTTCTTTGACTTCTTCCTGTTTGACGTTTTCTTCTTGCTTAGTTTCTTCTAATTCTTCAGTAGCTACTTCTTCTTCATTGGTAATCTCCTCTTCGGTTACTTCCATTTCTATTATTTCTTCTTCCTTCATTGCTGTAGGCATAGGCATGAGTTCTTCAAACTCTTCCTCAATAATATTGGTCATTTCCTCAAAAAATTCTTCCTCTGTTAAACTTTCTTCTATTAAAGCAGTTTCAAATTCTTCTATCAAGTTTTCTTCTATCAATATTTCTTTAAAAGTTTCTTCAAATGCGATTGCTAATTCTTCTAATTGTATTTCTTCTATCTCTAATTCTTCTATTATAGGTGCGTTAAATTGTAATTCTTCTAGTTGTTCAAAGTTAACTTCTTCCATATTCTCTAACAAATCTTCTAATTCTTCTTGTGCTAATTCTAGTTGTTCGTTTGTATCTTCTAATTGTTCCTCTGTTTCTTCACTAATAGGTGTATATGCTATGTCTAGTATTGTGGCAGTTAAACTTGCACCTACTAGATTAGGACCTACTGCACCTGTAGCACTAGGACTGTTACCGTCTATACCTGTCCATTTCCAGTCCCATTTTCTCGAGCCTATATCTGTGTAGGTTGCTGAGTCTGTATATGTGTGGGTGTCTTGTGTGTAACCAGCGTCATTATTTCTGGTCATGGTAGTTATTGAAAGAACATTATTGTTCTCGTCTAAAATTTTTATAGTTGTTGAAAAGGAATCTCGGCCATTACTATGTTGACCACATTGATATGATGACCCAGTCCATTCACAGTTTTGTACTTCGGTAGTTGCATTTAGAGTTACACCACCATCTAAACTATCTGCTGTAGTAGTAAATGAACCACCTGTTTGTTTTGTGGTTGTAATATCTAAAAGTGAGCCTGTAGCAGATACAGTACCAGTACCTTGTGCCTCTAGTTCGTTGTATGATTGTGAGTAGTCGGTAATGCCGTCAAGTGTAAATCCAGTAGATGAGTCTATACCATCTATAGTACTATTTGAGTTTTGTACGTTTGTGTTTACACCATCACCTGCGTTAGGTAATAGATTACCAGATGTTGCTGTTTCAGCCTTACTTACTCTTATCTGAAAAGTCGTAAGGATTAAGACTGTGCATAAAATTATAAAACTTAATTGCTGCATATATTATTAATCCTGTAAATAGTATAAAACTTATCATTGTTACCTCGGTCCATTATCTGCGTGAACAGTTATGTTGTTCTCTTTTACGTCTAGTTTTTCTTTGTTAACTTTTTTGTTAACACCTTTTAGTTCATTCATTTCGTCTATCAATTTTTGTTTTTCAGCCGCTACTGCGTCTAACTCAACTTGTTGTTTTGTTAATTCTTCAGCATTTTCTTTCATCTTCTTTTCATATGCTTTTTCTAATTTCTTATTTTTCTTTTCAATGTATTTTAAATCTGCTGTATATTGTTCGTAATCAGGTCTTAACTTATCATATTTTTGCCACTCTTTAAGTGCTTCACTACCTATCTTACCATTGTAAGGACAAGGTGTGCCTGATTGTATCATTGCGTGGAAAACTCTTTCGTCCTGGCAAAGTATAGATACGGCAGCAACCTTCATGCCTAGATCATTTAATACTTTACTTAACTTAATTCTTTCACAGTTCTCGTCTGTTCTATATGTGCCTGCTGATATGCCGATACCAAATTTAGATATACCACCTGATATGCCCACTACACAAAGGTCTTGTGACATTGCTGACATTGATGGCGCTGACGCTGAATTTACAACTCTACTGTCGCCTGAATATGCGTTTGTAGTATTTGTAGTATTTGAATTTGATGATGAACCACTTTGATATGTGGTTGTTGCTTCTTGCGAATACCCACCAGATATAGTGGTATTACTCCCACTCGTATTTGTTTGAGAGTTTGTTGTCGCTCCAGAGTTTGTAGTGTCAGCCCAAATAGGCGAAACGCCTACCATAATGAAGAATAACAAAAAGACTAATAATCTTTTCATTGCTATTCCTTTTTACTAATATTTATAAGGATTAAATCCTAAACTTTTTATTCTAATATTAAAGACTTTATACTTAATGATCCGTCTATGTTTTCTTCCAATTCTGCTTTAGACTTAATACATTGGTACCTAACACCCTCTGAATACTGTCTTTCAGCTGTTCTTTTTCCTTTTAAACAGGTTTTTATATCAGCTTGTATTCTATGTTCCTTGATTTCAGAATTGACAATCATTAATAAAGCTACGATTGTTTCTATCATACATTTTAGTGTGTACCGTTTCCGTTTTGATACACTATCTCCCTATCTGCATCCTTTAGTTTCTCAATATCATTTAACATTTTTTCTACTTGTTTTTGTAGAAACTGAATATTAATTTTATTATCCATCATACTATCAAGTTGTTTTTCTATTTTTTCTACAGAACCATATAAGTCCTCTATTAACATATATTGCTCGGAGTCGGCAGGTAAAGTACCCATTTCTCCTCTTGGCCATTTAATTCTAAACTCTGAATTGGCCGTCAATTCTGTTTCAATTCTTTCTATATGTCCGTTTAAATCTTTTTCTGCTAGTACCGTTTTAGTTTCTAGCATTGTAATTCTTTCTAACACACCAAAGTAAGCCCACACGCCAACAGCAACTGCTGCCACGATGGACATTAAGTTTTTCATTGGCATTGATATTGCCGTTTGATCTGATATGTCTAATCTATTTTTGCTCATCTTCTTTTTCGTAATACTCTTTATATTTATCTAGTAAATCGTTTGTAATTTTTAATTGATTTCTGATTTGTGCAAAGTTCTTTGCTAATAACTCAAAATCTTTATCAGTAAGACCCCATAGTACAGGATCAATGCCTTGTTCCTCTAGTTTTTTAAACACTTCCTCAGCGTTCTCACTAGTGATAATAATCCATCTTAAATTCTCTAACTCTAGTGGTGTGGGCTTGTTCAAATTAAGTTTTTCTCTAGGAACTTCTTTCTTAAATATCTCTAACTGCTTTACTCCCGAACAACTAGTAAGGGATGTAATTAGGATTAGCGATAGAAGGACACTCACTATTAATTTCAGACTTCTTTGTAGCATTCTTTTCTTTTTCTGTTAATGGTGACCCACTTGCGATTTCAATACATCTTGTAGCAAGTGCTGAAGCACCGTTTGTAATTCTTTCAATAGACTCTGTTTTAGCAATTGCAAGTTTGCCTACATCTCTATTTTTTTTGTTAAATCTTTTATCTAAATCTTCTAGGTCTTTCTTTAGTAAACCTACTAACTCGTTCATCTTCTTGTTAGCGCCTAGTATTTCTTCAAAATCTTTTTTCTGACTTGTGATTAGTTCTTGTTGATCAGCGACTGCTGACTCTAATTTGATTTGATTTGCTTTTAATATAGCATTATCTGATCTTAACTTCATCACGTAAATGCCAGCGCCGATAACGGCGCTAGCAAGGATTCCAATAAAAAATAATCTAATTCCTAACATGATTAACTGTCTTTGTGCCAAATAGACCATGCACCCCAAGCAACAGCTGCCCATGCAGCTAACTTAACGAACGGTCCTCCTAATATAATTAATACACCAAGTGCTATTAAACTTGCACCTGACCAAGATGACATTTCTGTACATCTGTCTTTTAACCATTTAAACATAAGATTTCTCCTTATTATTTGATTTGTGAGTTTCTTTTTCTATGACCATTCCAGGCAACAAAGCCACCTAGTCTTAACGACCAGTATGCTAAATAGTTCATAAAATAGAAACCGTTAACTTCAATATTAATATCTCTAAAGATTTGATCTGCTTTCTTTTGATCTACTAATAGAAGTTGGCCTTTCTTGTCTGCTGATTTACAAGCAGAATACTTGTACATATAATCATGTACAAGACCACCAATTAGTAACACGCCAACTGGTGAGAAAAAGGATCTTAAAAATTTAGGTATACTTGCACCATCAAATGTAAATCCTTTTGGGATTACGTATTCAGTACCATACAATGTATATTTAAAGTCTTTAATTATAACCCAATTTCTAGTGCCTAACAACCACATGATGATACCTTTCCAAAAACCTTTTGTTTTTGTAAGAATAGGTATAGGTTGTAGGTGTGGCATTTCTATATAAGAAAATTTGAGATTACTAGTTTTTCTTTTATCTAGTATGTTTATAGCAAATCCTATTATAACAAATAAGATTAATAGTGACCATTGCCAAAACTTCATTGCTAATGCGATTAATAGTTCCATTATTTTTTACCTTTTCTTTTTCTTTTTCTTAAAGGGATTTGATGGTTTTTTTATTTTTTTGAATGGAGCCGCGATTGC
>Ga0213868_10001192_pt1 | contig 25092 bp, 29 predicted proteins | sample PICome_9_FD_160087 | JGI IMG/M metagenome (GOLD analysis project Ga0213868, IMG submission 160087) | Coastal seawater microbial communities near Pivers Island, North Carolina, United States - PICO127 | ecosystem: Environmental > Aquatic > Marine > Coastal | place: USA: North Carolina... | reverse complement strand
TGCGTTCAGTTAAGAAGGTTAAGGTATTCATGGGCCTTATCACTATTGATAACCCTATGGATGAGACTGGTAACCCAGTTGATATCAAGGTAGAGGATGTACCGTTTGTTATGGACATCAAGAACCGTGATAGCCTTAAGTCTCTGGACACAGCTATGGGGCGTAGGTCACCTATTGAAATGCTTACTCAGGAGTTTAACCTGACAAGTGATGTAGGTTCTATCCCATCTGGTGCACAGTTTGGTGTTGTTAAAGCGGCTCCAGGTTCTAAGGTTGACATTCAAGACACGGATAATGAAACCCTCAAGAACTTCTTGGAATACATTGACTACTCTAACGCTACTATTTTAGATAAGTACAATGAACGTTGTGAAGATAACGCCATTGAAGGAGAGGTGTTCTAATGAATCACCCTGCAGAGCTATCTGTCTACAGTTTCTTACAGAAAGCTATGGCTGGCGAGACTACTATTACAGAAGAGGTGGCTGATAAAGTCGCCTCTGATGTTAAGGCTGCTATGTTAAAGCAGTTTGCTGGTGGTCCTCGTGATGGTTTTAGGTTACGTATGTCTAACATAGGTAAACCTAAGTGCCAGTTGTGGTTTGAAAAGAATGACCCAGCAGACAAAGCACCCATGCCACCACACTTCCTTATGAACATGATCCTTGGAGATATTGTCGAGGCAGTGTTTAAAGGGTTGCTTACGTCTGCTGGTGTCGAATTTAAGGATAACGCTAAGGTAACACTTGAACTAAAAGATGGACGAACTATCTCTGGTGAGTATGACATGGAACTAGATGGTAAGATTGATGATGTTAAGTCAGCATCACCTTGGTCTTACAAGAATAAGTTTGAGTCACTAGAGAAGCTACAGAAGGGTGACAGCTTTGGTTATATCCCACAGCTTGTAGGTTATGCAGAAGCGGCTGGTAAAGGTGTTGGTGGCTGGTGGGCTATCAATAAAGCTAACGGTGAGTTCAAGTATGTAGATGCTTCTACTGTAGATAAGAATAAGGTACTAGAAGAGATTCAACAATTAGTGGACTACATTGATAATGATGAGCCATTTAAGCGTTGTTTTGATCCAGTTCCAGAAACTTACTACAAGAAACCTAGTGGCAACATGGTTCTATCGAAGGAGTGTGGCTTCTGTAGCTTCAAACATAAGTGTTACCCTGATATGAAAGTCTTACCCTCAAAGGTATCTAAATCAGATAATCCCCCAATGGTAGAATACACCTACCTAAAAGAGTACTGAAAGGAAATATAATGGCTACTCTAACTATCGACGAAACTCAATACGACATTGATGAGTCTAACGAGGATCAGGTACGAGCTTACAATGAGCTTGTAGCTAATCAGAACATTCAGCAACAACTGGACTACCAACTTGCGGTACTAAAGGATCGCTCTGGTACTCTGGTAAACATCTTAAAGGGTATGTTGGTAACAGAAGAAGCTGGTGATGGCGAGGACAAATAATCGTCGCCACAATAAACGTACCTACCGCAGTGGCCTTGAAGTTGAGGCTGCTGCGTTTTTGTCTGAGCATCAGAAAGAGGTAAGGTACGAGAAGCTAAAGATAGAATGGGAAGATCTAAAGTACCGCACATATACACCAGACTTTGAGTTGGACAATGGTATTATTATAGAAACCAAGGGCATCTTTAGTGCAGCAGACAGGAGAAAACATCTTGAAGTACAGAGACAACATCCTAAGTTAGATATACGATTTGTCTTTAGTAACGCAAGATCAAAACTCTACAAGGGTGCCAAGTCTAGGTACTCTGACTGGTGTGATAAGTATGGTTTCAAATGGTCACACAGACTAATACCAAAGGAGTGGTTGACAGAACGTGGTAAATGCTCTAAGACTGCTAGGATAACTGTAAAGAGAAGGAAAGCCTAATGGCTCGCTATGAAGTAAAAGAGGATGAGGTGGCTCTGATTGCCAAGCCTCTCTTTGAAGAGGATGGAAAGTGGAAAGGTGATGTTGCTACAGGTATATATGTTTCACCTGACCTAGAGCCTAGTATACAGGCACACATGATACATATAGTTACACTCATGTCAGCCTTCTTAGACTGGGTAGAGGATTACCCTGACATCCTAGATGAAGTAGAAGACCACAGGAACATGTTAATGGAAGAGAATATGGAAGATGAAGAGAAGCCTGAGATTATTAGAGATGGTAATGTCTTAACTCTAACTCAGTGGACTAAAACAAAGGGCAATGCATGACAGATCCAGTAAACAAACCAGTACACTACAATCAAGCTGGCATAGAATGTATTGAAGCTATAGAGGCCATGACAGAGAATATGTCTGGAGCAATAGCACCACAGGCAGCTAACGTACTCAAGTATATGTGGCGATGTGAATACAAGAATGGCCTAGAGGATATTGATAAAGCTATATGGTATCTAAACAGAATGCGTAAACGTTGGGTGGAGACACACAAATGAGAAAGTTCAGTGTTACATTTTTACTTAAACTAGATGAGGACAACAACATATTATCCTCAGTAGAAGATGCACATGAGGAAGATGTGTTTGATTATATCAAGGACTTGTTCTATGACTCAGAAGCAATTAAAATAGAAAACCTAAACATAAAGGAACGGCAATGATTAACGAAACGGATCTAGAAGCATTTGGATACTTTGATATGTTCCAGAATAGTCCTGACTATGGGGATGACCCACTACGCTTCTACAGTCAATTTGTAGAGGATAAGGTATTCACCAAGGGAAGAGAGCGCCTAGTAGAGAACACACTTGGACTTGTAGGGGAGTCTGGTGAGGTAGCAGAAAAGATAAAGAAGCTGTTTCGTGACAAGAGTAAGTTTAGTGATGAGGATGTGTTGAAAGAGTTAGGGGATGTACTATTCTATGTCGTAGCTCTATCGAACATCTTTGGGGGTAACCTAAAGAAGACTATGGAAATGAATATGACCAAGCTGGATGATAGAGAGCAGCGTGGTAAACTAAAGGGATCAGGAGACAATCGATGAATAACTATCTACCAACAGACTACCAGAGCTTCATTGCTCTATCACGATATGCTAAGTACTATGACGATAAGGGCCGTGAGACTTGGGGCGATACAGTACAGCGCTACATGGATAATGTAGTACACCCAAAGGCTGGTAAGGACAGCTACGTTAAAGCTATTGGTGAAGCCATCATGAACCTAGAGGTAATGCCCTCTATGCGAGCCATGATGACTGCAGGACCAGCACTTGACAGAGACAACACTGCTGGGTATAACTGTAGCTACTTACCCGTAGATGACCCTAAGTCCTTCGATGAGGCTATGTACATCCTCTTGTGTGGTACTGGTGTCGGTTTCAGCGTCGAGAGGCAGTACGTTAGTAATCTCCCGGAAGTACCTGAGTTGTTCTACAGTGATACTGTTGTCGTTGTCAAAGACAGTAAGGAAGGTTGGGCTAAGGCGTTCCGTCAAGTTCTTGCTCTCCTCTGGGCTGGTGAGATCCCTAAGTGGGATGTGTCTCGTGTACGTCCTGCAGGTGCTAGGCTTAAGACGTTTGGTGGTAGAGCTAGTGGCCCAGCGCCTCTAGTGGAACTCTTTAACTTTGCTATTACAACCTTCAAGAATGCACAAGGGCGTAAGCTGTCTAGCGTTGAGTGTCACGACTTGATGTGCTTTATTGGTCAGATTGTCGTAGTTGGTGGTGTACGCCGTAGTGCTATGATTAGTTTGTCTAACCTGAGTGATGATCGTATGCGTCACGCTAAGTCAGGACAATGGTGGGAGACTGCATCATGGAGAGCCTTAGCTAATAACAGTGTCAGCTACACAGAGAAGCCTGACATGGAAACGTTTATGCGTGAGTGGACAGCACTGGTTGAGTCTAAGTCTGGTGAGCGTGGTATCTTTAATCGTGAGGCTTCTAAGAAGCAAGCAGCTAAGTATGACCGTAGAGATCCTAACTATGATTTTGGTACTAACCCCTGTAGTGAGATTATCTTACGCCCATATCAGTTCTGTAACTTAACGGAGTGTGTTGTACGTGCTACAGATACTATCGACGATCTTGAAAGAAAGGTTCGCTTGGCTACGATTCTGGGAACCATTCAATCATCCTACACAAAGTTTCCCTACCTGCGGAAGGTGTGGGCGAACAACACAGAAGAAGAGCGCTTGCTTGGTGTGTCACTTACGGGAATAATGGACAACCCTCTTATGACATCAGCAAATGCTGGACTGGAGAAAACTCTTGAGCACCTTAGAAATGTGGCTGTTACTACTAATGCTGAATGGGCTGACCGCCTTGGTATACCTCATAGCACTGCGATTAGCTGCGTCAAACCATCGGGCACAGTCAGTCAGTTGGTGGATTCAGCCTCTGGGATACATGCTCGCCATAGTCCCTATTATGTCCGTACTGTGCGTGGTGATAATAAGGATCCCCTGACACAGTTTATGAAGGACAAGGGTGTTCCTAATGAGCCATGTGTAATGAAGGGTGACACTACTACAGTGTTTAGCTTCCCTGTTAAGTCACCAGAGGGTGCTGTTACACGTAATGATATGACTGCCATTGAGCAACTAGAGACTTGGCTAACATATCAAAGACACTGGTGTGAGCATAAGCCTAGCGTGACTATCTCAGTACGGGATTCTGAGTGGATGGAAGTGGGTGCGTTTGTGTATAAGTACTTCGATGAGATGTCAGGTGTGTCTTTCTTGCCACACTCAGATCATACTTATCAGCAAGCCCCCTACCAGGATTGTTCAAAGGAAGAGTATGAAGAGTTGCTATCAACTATGCCAAAGAACATTGACTGGTCAGAGCTAAGTCAGTACGAAGATGAAGACAATACTGCAGGTAGTCAGACTATGGCATGTAGTGGCGATACTTGTGAGATAGTGGATCTGACATGAGTGTATATGTATTAGTGGGGCGGGTTGACTGCCCTCACTGCTCCAAAGCTATGGGGTTATTGAGAGACAATCGTATTGAAGTTCAGTACTACTCTCTCAATGACTCTAAATGGGTACTTGACTTATTTAAAAAGTCTGGTATAAAGACGGTTCCACAAATTTGGGATCGGGAGGGTAATCACATAGGTGGTTACTCAGAACTCAAAACTCTCTTGAAAGGAGAATAACATGACAGGACTTGAATTTATGGCGGTTGCAACTATTGGTATGGTTGCTGTTGGTGAAGTTGTAAGCCTTACTGCAGAGTATGGCCCAGTAATCATTGATCAAGTAAAAGGCTGGTTCTAATGTATGTCTTAGTACTCATAATGATGTTTGAAGGTAAGATTAAAGTTCAGTCCTTCGATGGTTTATTTATGGACGTTAAGTCCTGTAATCAACTAGCTTCCGAAATGGAAGAACGTCTTATGAGTACTAGACCTACACCAGAATCATCAGCTAAAACATATTGTTTCCAAGTACCAGAAAGTGCGTAATGATCGACATAGAAGAAGAAGCCAAAAGGCACACAAAGATCAGACAAGAGCAGTTCTATGATCAACTAGTAACCTTGTTAATACCAGCTAAGAAGCACATACAAGATAACTTATATGAGTCTAGACCTAAAGACAGGGCATTAGAAAGACTTGATGATGCTGCTACTATAGCGAGGTTTGCTGCAGAACTATTTAAACTAAAGTAAAGGGGGCCGCAAAGCCCCCTCTTTTTATTCTCTTTTCTGTTGTTCCTCAAACATCTTAATGTAAGAGAAGTATATTTGAAGTAACTCAAAAGCCTCTGGCCCTTCTAACTCTTGAATGGAGCCAGTGTACCCGTACCTTTCCTCTAAAAACTTCTTTGCCTCTGACCTAGAGTTTTTATTTCCAGAGATAGTAGCCTTACGTTTCAAGGCTTTCAGTGTACCATCAGGGTCTAGGTTCTCTGTCATGTGCTTTCTTATAGATGTCTTTATAGAGCCTTTCAAAGATGTAAGCTGCTGTCTACGTTGAGCAACAGTGCCCTTCTTAAACGGTTCGCTGTTTATAAGATCCATAAGCTTATCTTCAAAGATTGGCGCAATAATTTCATTGAATAGTTTATCATACGCAGGTATCTGAGATCTTTCATTAGCTTTCCAAGGATGCATCTCAGCCATAGAGTAAGCCTTCTCTGTAGCTGTTCTAGCTGGTAACTGTGTGATACCCATTATCCTTAGTACAGGTGCAGCATCTTTAATGGTGCCTTCTCTAGTAGCTACTCTAAGCTCTTCACCAGTCACACCCTCAATCTTATCTCCAAAGATCTCTAGAATGTTATCAACATACTTAGTAGCACCTACACTGAATGTGCTTAGTCCTACTTCCTGTCTAGCATCCTTAGCTGCGTCTGAGTCATTGATAAAGCCTACCATTCTATTTACTGCATCAAGTGGTCTAGTGAAACCAGCTAAGATGTTACCACCCTGTTTATACAGAGCATTGAATGACATCTGCCTTGCACCTTCCTCTTGGTTAAACATTGTATCGAAAGCATTGTACAAGTCATTACCAAACTGGATATCCTTAGCGAACTGACCAACAGCTAACTGTGCTGTAATATCTTCAATCAATTCTTTAGGAACCATCTCTCCATTACGTGACAAATTACCAGCACGACCTACAGCAAGCCACAGTGATACAGGGAACATGTTCTTAGCATCTATTATCTTACCGCCACCTGTGTCCATGTGATACCAAGCGTAACCCTTCTCACGCTTCTGCTCATCGTAGTCCATCGCCATTCGTAGTGACGTTACACCCACTAAGCTTCTAGCGAAGGCTTCTGTTGTCTTGATATTACGCTTCTCTTTCTTTACGATAGCTGATGCAACCTCAACCATACCACCTACACTCCACTGATATGCTGTGGCTAGTGTGTTGTTAAAGAAACGACCAAAGGGTAAGATCGTACCAATGACAGGCATATTAGATATACCTTCAACACCTTTAGCTACACTTGCTAAAAGCTGATCATCTGTGGTGTAGTCCTTAGAGAACACAGACTTCATGGTTGTGTCTAATGCACCACCAATCACATCATCATCGATAACTGACAAGTCACCCTTCTTTAGGGCGTCTTGCAGAGAGATGTCTTTATTGACACGCAACCACTTGTCCATCTCAGTAATAAACATTTGTGACTTAGTAAATGTGTCTTGAATCTTAACACCAGTTAAACGGTTAGCACCATCAGCTACAGCCTCTGCTTTCTTAAACCACTTAGCATTCTCATCAATACCATAACGCCCAGCGCTACGTTGAACACCACCAGTGTAGCTCTCAAAGAGAACCTTACCTACATCCTTATTCTGTGACAGGAACTCCATGTAAGCATCATGGGTAGTGTAGGGATCTAGTAAGTTACGTATCTTCTGTGTCTGTATCTGTCTGTACACCTTACCTACACGTAGGGCTTCCCTACCCTTAGCAGTCCTAGTCCCACCCATAGCTAAACCGTACATTGTGTTAGCGGTTCCAGTGAATAAGTCTGCTAGGGTTTGACCTACATAGAATTGTCCAAAGCCCATTACGTTGACAGCAGTAGTAGCGGGTGATGACACAAGCATCCTACGCCATAAGTTCTGACCATACTGAGCATACTTAGTTCTAGTTGACTTAGCAGCCTCATCTTCTAGAGCCTTAATAGCACTAACTTGTCCATCAATAAGTTGATGCCCATGTAGAGTTGCAGCATCTAGGGTCTTACGAACCTGAGACATTACATTCAAGACTTGACCACCCTTACGGATCTCTAAAGCAAGTAGATCACCTAAGCTTGTAGCCATCTCTGTAGTCTGACCAAGAGTAAAGCCTTTAGGTTCTAGCGACTTGTTAATCTTAGCCAGTTCTTCCATAGGCATAGACTTAACAATGGTAGTCATTACATCAGAGACAGTGTAATCTCTAGGTAGTTTCAGTCCTTGGTCTTTGAATAGCTTAACTATGCCACCCTTACCGTCACCCTTTTCACCTAGCATTATATCTTTAATGAAGTCTACAGATGTAGGAACATCATCAAAGCTGTCCTTACCTGCAGCTACCTTAACATCCCAAGCCCTAGCTTTCTCCATAATCATAGATGCTGCATCTCTAGCCGCTTCTTCACTAATCTTAAAGTCTGCACGAGCCTGTCTGTTTACTAACTGCTTTGTAGCTTCCTCTACAGCTTCCCTTGACTCAGTTCTAGCCTTAGCTGATGTCAACAAGATATCTGAGTCTGATAAGCCAGATGCACCAGCAAACTTGCCAAAGCCTAACTGTGCTAGTCCACCAATACCACCAAGCAAAGAACTAAAGCCTGTCTGAACATAGTTGTAGTCTCTCTGTGCGCCAGCCTCTAGTAAAGTATTCTGTAGTGTAACATCATGCATTACAGCAAAGGTAGAGTCTAAGGCAGTTGTACCTATCAGGATCTTCTTTGTGTCCTTCTTAGATTGCTCTTGGAGTACTTTTCTCTGGGCTTTCTTCTTAGCCTCTTGTATAAATATCTCACGCTCTCTACGTGCTGCCTGTCTGCGTATCTTAGCTGAGACTTGGTTCTTAACACCATTTGATGCAAAGTGTTTAGCCGCTTGTTTAGCCGCCTCTTCACCAGCTTCCTTAGCTGCCTGTTGTGTCGCACCACTAGCAACAGCCTTCTTCCCGGCTTCTACTGCAGCCCTCTTAACTGACATACGACCAGCCTGAGTAAGACCTACACCAGAGGCTTTACCAATACCACCAGTGAGTAGACCTATATAGTTAGAGGGGTCTTTGACTGTAGACATGAAGTAGTCTTTCATACCATCTACAGCACCAGATAAACCATCATTAGTAAAGACGCTACCTAGTCGGTCATACAGTTCATAGGCTTTAGCTGCAGAGGCTTTCTTGTCCTCATCAGCATCATGTATGTATCTAACTTCACCAGCGGTAGTTACAATGTTGCTGTTAAAGTAACGCATGTGATCGACAAAATCTTCTACAACCTCATCATCTGACTTACCCTGCTTAGGGTTGTAATCAACACCAAAGCGCTGCTCCATATAGTTACGTATGTCTTTAGCGTTCCTACCAACCTTCAAATCTTTCTTCTTAAGTTTGGTATCATCATCAAAGGGATAGTCATCCTCTTCATCCATCTGCTGAGATCTTAACTTACGTATCTCAGCTAGAGTCATGGTTTTCATACCCTCTGGTATAGTAGAAGGTAGAGCCTTATTAGTCTGAACATCTAAAGCTTTAGGGACACTTGATGATGCCCTTAACTTACGTATCTCTTCTAATGTCATTACTTTCATTTACTAAACCTCTGGGTTGTCTGATAGGTCAGGTTTTACACCAGACAGGGCTTGCTTCATTAGGAAGACTAATCCACCCATGTCATCAAAGTCTGGCATCTCTCCTAGCTTACCTGCATTTTCATCAAACCACATAGCAAGACCTTCTCTGATCTCATCAGTGTCATCATCTGCAGCAAAACCATTCTCGACAAGATAGGTAACAACATCCTGACCGTAACCCTTAACAAATTCTTCTAGTGGCTTGCTGGCCTCAAGTACTTGCTGAGAAGCCTCTTCCTCAGTAGGAGCAGTCTCAGTACCGTCAGGTCTACGCTTAGGTTTAATAGGGGACATCATGCCAGTGTTAGCTTCGCCCTCTATCTGTACTTCACCCTCTGCACCAGCAGTCTCGTAAGTCTTGATAAGCTTACGTTTAGTTACAGTCTTTCTTGGGATATCCTCATCTATATCAAAACTAGAGATGCTTACGTTGTTGTAGCCCCTAGCTATAGCTGCATCTGGGATGTACTTAAGGTTAGACCCTTTTACTTTCATAGGTCTATTCAAGTTTAAACCAGACATAGTGATCTTATAGAAAGCCTCTGGATCAACATTACGCTTGAGGTCTATCATAGCTACACGAGCATCACGATCCTCTTCACTAAGATGTGAAGTCATCCAGTCACCCAAGGCACTAACTGGAAGGCCAGCAGCTTCTTTCTGTTGCCTACTTAAAGAGTCAAACTCTTCCTCAGTCATTAGAGCAGGGTTAAGTGTTGGCATATCACCTGCAGGAGTTTCACTTAGATCTGCACCAACATTAGTTAAGTCTAACTCTGGGCCAGCAGTAGTCTTATCTGGTGATAGAGTGTAGTCAAATAGTTCTTCTACTTCAGCAGGATCATTCACAACAACCTGCTGTCCAGCTACAGTTACTACAGCAGACTGAACCTTCCCAGATGAATCATGTGTGAACTTTATCTTACCGTCATCACTGTACTGATTAAATGTAGGGTGACTGTATGTAACACTATTATCTTCAACAAAGTCAGTAGCACCACCCTTTTCCTCTACTGCAACAGCGGCCTTAGTGATAGGGGGTAGTTCTTCATCTTCTGGTTTTTGTGTGAGTGATGCAATATCTACACCAAATGCTTCTAGTGCAGGGGCCATAGATTCATAATACCCACCACCACTGTAAATAGAAGCTCTACCTCTAGCATAAGTTGTAGCGGCTTGTGCCCTCATTGCACTTATTTGAGATTGTACTTCTGACATGTGTTTTGCCCTAAGTGCTGCACCTTCTGTACCCGAGTACATAGTGTTACTAGAGTCCTCAATAGAAGCCAACTGTGTTTCCAGTTTTACAAACTCTGGGTTGTTCTCTAGTCTAAGCTCAACCTGTCTATCTAAGTTAAGTGTCTCAGTGTCAATATCATCTGGGTCAAACACTTTAACTGGTGAGAAGTTGACGTAAGCACCTTCCATAAGTGACTCATAATCAGACTGTGCTGCTAACTCATTTAAATCAAGTAAGCTATAACCACCTACACCTAACTCTGAATCAAGACGAACCCTAGCCTGATCACGAGCATCAAACCCAAAGATACTCTTTAGGAAAGAACTTTCAGGAGCCTTATAGTCACCGACAGTAGGATCACCTAAACCAACAGTAGACTTAATACGTTTCTGCATCCAGTCAGGCTCATACTTCATAGTCTCGTAAGCCTCTGGGATATCGACAGAATTAAGAGCAGCCTCTGGTGTCCATCTGTCACCTAGTGAAGTCTTAAGATCCCCTAAGTTTTTAGAGAGGTCAACCAAACCAGTAGGGCCACTATCAATAGCTGCAGCAATCATAGCGTCTGTAGCTCCTAGAGACTTAGCTTGAGAGCCTAAAGCACCCATCTGTTGCGCTGTAGACTTCTTAATCTTAAAGCTCTTAGTGCCTGTAGTACGAGCTAACTCACGTTGACGCTCTTCATATTCCTCTGCAGCTAAGTTTCTAGCACGAATACCTTCAGCACTACGATTTAGGAAACTCTCTGCAAATGCTTGCCAGTCAGCCATTATACTGCACCTCTCGACATAAGACCTTTAGGTTCTTCTTGTGGTTGTTCTTCTGTAGGCTCTGACATAGGAGCCTCTTCTTTTACGTCCATGTTCTCACGAATCTCATCTAGAATGCCAGAGGTTGTACCATCCTGCTTAGCCTCTTTTTCTATAGCTGCCATAGTCAACAACTTAAGACGATCCTTCTCTTTCATTGACTGAGCTTTCTCCATGTCAAGACTTGTCTCTTTAACCTTAACATCGTACTCAGACATTGCAGCCTTTATGAAAGCACCAATAACAGGGGCAGCTAATATACCAGCCTCAACTGTGTGTAAGCCCTTCATAGCACCTGCAGTAGTAATAGTCTTTACTACCCCACGTAGATCAGCACCAAGCTCAAACAGGATAGCTAAGTCTTCCATCTTGTCATCATCAGCAAGGCTACCAATATAGAAATCTACAATCTCTGGAACCTTAACCATCTCAGGTGGGCTTTCCCACGGTGAGTTCTTAGGTGTGTCCGTAAGAGACTGACCAGGGATAGGGGCGTTTAGTAAATCAACCATTTTGTTGTACCTTATTTAGTAAATCCAGCGCCAAAGTAAAGTCCTACAATGGCTGATACGATGTGTGTGTCTAGGGGTGTGATAACAAAGCCTCGTGCAGATACCCACATGATGCTCTCTGATGGGCCAAACAACCAGTTCCACAACCCACCATTCATTTCAGTATACCCTACTATGACGGTAACTTCAGGATACCACACTGCTACTAGCTTTGGCAAGACAATAATTGCGAAAACTGCAGATAATGCTATGATACGTCTAGTCCAAGCAAAGTGCTTATCTGTCTTACCGTGTTCACGGGCCTGACTTGCTGCACCTATCAATGCTCTCTGTTGTTCAGCCTTCTGTTTATTAGACTGACCCCATATAGACATTACTCCCCCCAACACTGTTGAGAAGAGCATAGTGATAAGTTCTAGAGGTAAGCCAAACATTATAAAGTTACGTCAGACAGTTTATTATTGGGGTGTAGCTTTTTACCTGATGCGAACTCTTCCACAACATTACCAGATGCGGTAACCCACTTAAACACAGGTTTTTCTTTTGTCCCTGACACTTCTACTTTAACAATATCTTCCCAATTTGCAAGACCTTCACCTAAAAGGTTAGCTTCTTTAGCTCTTCTAGCGGATAAACCAGAAGACGCGAAACCTTCAGAGTGTATTGCATCTCGCATTTCTTTTATAAATCCCCTAACGTCTGGGTTTTTCTTACTAAGGGCTTTTCTTTGATTTCTACCAAAACTACCAGCATTCCATAAATAGCTCATTAAAGGTTTATGAAACTCTTCATCAACATTGTCAAATATGGACTTATTAGCTTCATACTTTTCTTCTATATATTTACCAGCAAAAGCATCCGCAAACTCTCGCATAGTATTGAAATTCGATGGTACTAAATTATACTCATCTGCTTTCTCTTTAGTAATGCCATAAGAGTATGTTGGTGTAGCAGAAAGGTCATCACCACCCATACCCTCTAGTGAAACCATTTCGTCTACTACAGAGCTGTTAAATTTTCTAGAACCAACGCCAAAAGTAGGTATATCTGGTAAACCCATATCACCATCTGTAAGTGCGGGTCTATTCATAATACCTTTAGGCTTCTCTAACATCTCATTACTACGAGTATCTATACTAGGTGTATCAACAGGCGCTGGGCTGTCTGCCATCTCTGGTTGTTCACCCCTATAGACAGGCGTAACCATAGGCTGAAATACATCCTGAGCTTCCCTAGCGTTGTTCATCATAGTCAACTCAGAACCCCGCATATCAGCACCACTAAAGATGGCAGTCCTAGCTGTATCTGACATTTGCCCTATAGGGGGTCTAGTAGCTTCCATTAGAGCCTTATCAATAGCACTTCTCATTTGATCGTCACGACTGTACTCTTCGATACTATCAAGGTACTGTTGTATCATAGAGCTTTTGTAATCAATAGAGGGCTTTTGTTGATTGATACTAGCTAAGTCATAACGATCATTAAGCCTAGTAGCAAACTCACGTAGCATAGTCTGGTTTTCATCTTGAGCTTTAACAGGCTCTACAGCAGGAGCTTTCCTAGTAACCAACGACTCAGTTGGCTTAGTAACCTCTTGCTCTGGTAAAGCCTCTTTTAGAAAGCTTAGAGCATCGAATGAGAATTGTACTTCACTTGCCATGTTATTAACCTCGCTTAATGTAACCTTCGATGACAGCGCTTCCAAAGTTACCAATAGCGCTCCAGAAACCAGCAGACTTAGAAGCACTTGCTGCCTGTTTAGCGTCATCTGATTGCATCTGAGCGATAGCCAAGTTTGTTGCTCTGTCTGCGTCATTATTTGCAGCTTGCCATGCATAACTCATCATATCTCTAGTTTCTTGCATCATAGCACTGAATGCTAATGCAGTCATATTAGTTGCTGCAGCAGCATCAGCACGGTTAGCTTCATTCTGTGCTGCAGTATCCATAGTAGCGACAGACTGATACCATGATGCGTTTGCTTGCTCAATGATTAACTGGTTTGTTGCATTGAACTGTTGGCGCTGATCCAGCATCTTCTTGTTGAACTGCTCTACAGCATTAGTTTCACCAGCGTTAAACCTATTCTGAGCATTAGTTTGTTCTGAGTTAAACATCCCTAGAGAGGCACTCAAGTTATCATAGAACTGTTGAACCTGTATCTCACTAGATGCGTTAAACTGTTTAGCTGCATTCTCAGCAGCCTGATCAGACAACAAAGCATTAGCACGTTGCTGTGTCTTAAATACACTAGTTTGTTGCTCATTGTCAAGGTTTTTCATGTCCATCTGTAGGAACGCATTAGCTTGTTGCACTTGTGCTTGCTGACGGTTGTTTAAGTTAGTCATGTCTAACTGAGACATAGCTGCAGCATCAGACAACACCTTAGCATTAGCTGCATCCAAGTTAGCTAGATCCACTGACTGAGCCATTCTAGCATTCTCTAGTGCTATCTGTTGTTCTGCAGTAAAGTTCATGTTAGCTATGTCAGAGATCTTAGCTGCATTAGCTACACGAGTCTGGAACTCTTGGTTAAACTCTAGGTTGAGAAACTCAGCACGTTGTTGTGCAGCAAACATAGCAGACTGTTGCTTGTTAGATAAGTTCTGTAACTCAAAGCTTGCTGCAGTCTTAGCATCCTGAGATGCGATAGGGATAGCACTCTCCATTGCAGCCTGTACGATAGCCTGACCAGCTATACTAGAAGAGCTAAGACCCCTTGCCGCCATCTGTGCAGATGCAGCCCTCATAGCTCCTGCTGCCCATGCTGGTGGTTCTTTACCTTCAAAGTCTTGCATCAGGCCAGTTAGCTGACCCTGTACTGTAGCATCAGATGATGGTGCGCCTGTAGCTGCCTCAAAGTTAGTCTCTTTACGGACACGCTCCATATCTACGGTAGCGCCCTCAATCATCTCACCTTCTTCTAGCTTACGAGCGTCAGGTGCTTTAACTGTTTGTGCGGCTGTAATCTGTGCTGCATCTAATCCAAGCTGTGCCAGTTCTTCTGGCTTCATGGTTGCAGCCTTAGCTAGTGCTTCATCACTAGGTAGTCCAGTTGCTGCAGTAAGCTTGTCAAGTGTAGCATTTATTTCATCTGATACAGTTGTGGCTTCTACTGTAGGTGCAGGTGTTTTCTCTGGGGCGACAACAGGAGCAGCAGTCTCAGCAGTTGTTACTGTAGCAGTAGGCGCAGGTCCAGTTACTTGTCCAGTACCCTCTGCTATAACTTGCTTATCGTCAGTCTCTACTTTAGCTACCTCTGTAGGTGTTACTAGAGATTCAGGGTCAGTAACAGCAGCAGAAGTCATCTCTACATTAGATGGCATCTCTGTAGTCTTAAACTGTGTCTGGGCAGTGGTTAAACTTTCCTGTGCCCTAGTTAGTGCAGCCTGTTTAGTATTAATTGCTTCTACTAAGGATTCATCCTCTGGGTTAGCTGCTTGAGCATCTCTAGCAGTTTGTAGTGCAGCCATTGCATCACTTACACGTTGCTGTGCAGCGTCTAAAGAAGCCTGCCCACCCTGATTAAATCCACGAACATACACACCCTCATTAGCCTTCACTGGCTCTGGGTTGAGTATACGCATTGCTTGCTCTGTAGCATTACCAAGCTTCTGCTGATAGGCAGGATTAGATGCAATAACTTTACGTTGTTCATCCTCTTGCATACCAGCTAACTCAGGCAGTATCTTGCCTCTCTGCTCTGGTGTAAATCCTAAGAAACGTTTTGCCATCTATCTTATCCTTATTTGCCTACTTGCATCCATACAGCAGTAGCTATGAATGTCAGTACTGCAACTGTTCCTAATTGTACGAGTGTCTTCCATATACTCTTTTTAGTATCACGCCATGAGTCTAACAAACCACGTAACTCTTTAATATCATTAGCTGCATCTAAGTCTGACAAACCTAAGTCACACAGGGCTTGCTTAGCACCCTTCTTAGCGGCTCTGTCTAGCATAGCTTCTAGTTTTTCTGTTGTCAGAGTATCCATGTTTAATCTACACTATGCTTATTTAAAGGGCAATTATTTCCAGACAGTCTAGCCTTAAACAACATTAAACATCCACACTCTTTACACGCAGTAGTGGCAGTATTGTAACTTTCACAGCTTTTACAGATGTCTAATTTCTTTTTATAGTTGTCTCCAGAATCTAAGAACATCATTGACTGAATTCGTGTATAGAGGTGCCACCTGAGATACTATCAAAATTAACCTTACGATTTAGCCAATCTGTAATAGTTTCCTCAATCTTAGTCGTATTAGGAAATGTACCTAACGCTTCCCAGATACGTGTACCATTATGTAACGCTATAATAGAGGGAATTACAGGGGGTGCAAATAAAGGTATATCTGAAGAGGTTATATCTAGTTTAGAAAACGTAACTGTAGGATAGTTGTCTTTAATAGCCTCTAATTGAGTTACCATATCTACACATGCTGAACATTCACTGTGATGTAATACGACCAAATCCCAAGAGTCTTCTTCGCTCCGTTTATTAATTAAGTCTTGCTGTGTAACTGTTGTTATTGTCATTATACGTATCCTACTTGGTCTGCTGTCATTGAACAGTATCTGATTGATATACCTGCGTCTGGGAAACTAGCGGGACAACCATAATCATTCTCTAAGTAAAAAAGCCAACCGGGGTCATTTTGATGTATGCCTGATACACCACTCCAGTCATTTGGGTTGATGTTAGGTGTATTTGTAACACTACCTTGCTGAGTAAAACCAGAGGGACAACTAGCTGGTGTATTATAAGTACCTGAAAAGCCGTTATCCCAACATGGCCCTGTTCCCATACGAGTAGTATTATCAAATAATGCGGTAAGTGAGGTCAATCCATAGGCAGACTTACTACCATACTTATAGGGAAAGTGGTTATACACAGCCTCTCTCTCTGCGGAAGTCTTCTCTGGTATAAACATGTCAGATGAACCAGATCCAATTAATATACGCCACCGACCATATTCAGGTCTAGAGGAGTCATCCCCACTTCCGTAACGACCTAGTAACTTAGTGTTAGTAGTTAATCTACGGCTTGTCATTTAAACGGTCTACCTCTGCTTTAAGTTCTTTAACAGCCTCAATAAGGTGTGCGATAATAGGTGTTGCATTAACAGATAAGAATCCATCATCTTTAACTACAACAGCCTCTGGTATAATAGACTCAACCTCTTGAGCAATTACACCTATGTCGTGATTACCTGTTTCAGACCAATCAAAAGAAACACCCTGCAGTTGATTTATAACATCAAGAGAGTTAGTTACAGGTAAAATGTTTTCCTTAAGGCGTTCATCTGAACTATAGAAGAATGCTGTGGCATATAGGTTAGCAGCGCTAAAGTTTTGGCTACCAGAACCTGCCTTGTAAGCAAACCTACTATCTGATTCACTTTCAGTATAGTAACGACCATCTAGATTAACTGATGACAAACCCGTTATATGGCCGTAGCCATCAAGCGTTACATCTTGAATTACTGTTCCGCTACTGTTGTTCACAGAGTCTTGGCTAGATGTATCAGTGTGACTAAAGGTTGTACCTGATAAGCTTAGGCCACCACCAGCACTATAAGTTGTATTGGTGTTCACTACAGTTTCAGTAGCAGTAGATAAACCTGTAACGTGTCCATAAGTGTCTAAGGTTATGTCTTGGATATAGGTACGACCAGATCCGTTTACTGATTCCTGAGAAGATGTGTTAGAGTGACTAATAGTACCATTAGAGATACCAATGCCAGAACCTGCGCTAAAATGTGCCCTTACTTGAGCAGCGCTAGGGCCAGTATATGTAATAACACCAGAAGTACTGTTGTAAGATAAGCTACCATCACCACCTGAATCAGTTACAGAGATAGAACCTCTTGCTCTTTCGGTAGTGTGGTATAGGTTAGTAGAGCCTTCTGATATTGTGTCTGTGTCGCCCTGTGTAAAACTCATTACACCAGTTGTACTATTGTAACTTAGACTACCTGTTGCAGATATAGCAGCCCTTGCTCTTGCAGTAGTGTGGTATAGGTTAGAGCCTTCTGATAAATCTCCTGTGTCGTGGTTACTTATACTTGACACAGTTCCAGTAACATTTCCAGTAAGATTGCCAGTAACACCACCATTAGCTGTAATAGCACCTGTAGAAGTAATAGTACCACCAACAACAAGATTACCACTAGATAAAGTTACATCACCAGAGTTTACGGTAACATTGTTTGACCCAGATACAGTAACAGCACCATTAAGAGTAGTAGTACCTGTTACTGCTAAAGTACCAGATAGTGTAGCGTCTGCACCACTTAAAGTAACTGCTGTAGTAGAGCCAGACTTTACAATGAGGTTGTTACCATCGTTAGTAAAAGTACCAAAGGTAGTACCTGCATCTTTAAGTAGTATATCTCCACCGTCAGCATCAAGTGTAATATCACCTGCTGCATCTAAGGTAAGGCCCCCAGTAGATACATCAATCTCATTATCAGAGAGTGTCATGTAAGCATTAACACCTACAACAGATGAATCCTGATAAACAGTACCATCAAAGTAACCATCTTTATACTGCAGTAAGTTAGTACCTAAGTCTAAAGTATTACTAGTCTTAGGATTAACATTAGTAGAAGATACAACTAGTTCCTGATTAGGGCCAACCTTTTCAATAGGTGCACCCTCACCTAAAGTACCATCATGCTTATGTCCTGTGGAAGCATTAAAAGCATTCTCTACTGCATTGTATTCTGCATCAAAGTCATCTGCATCAATAACGTTACCATTGGCAATGTTGTTTGCAGTATCCTGTCTAGTATAACCTGCCATTGTGTTTCCTTACTGTCTATCGTTTTGTCTGTACTCTAACAGCCCAGTGTCAAGAGTAAATGTAGGGTTAGTTGAGTTGTCTTCAATACGCATAGCTATAGTCTTACCAGAGCCAACGATGTTAGTGGTATATACTCTGTCAAGCTCACCACCAAATGTAGCAGTATTAAATACAGCATCAGATGCCCCAAAGATAAATACTCTATCACCTGTACTGCTGATTTGTTGTGTAGCTGGCTGAAGAGTAGATGTGTCAGTACTGGTACTAAAATCATAACGTATGTTAAGATCTAAACTCATATTACCTTTAGGTTCAGCGTATAAAGTTAGCTTATAAAAAGACTTTCTTGTCTGTGGGTCTGTGATAGGCATATAAGGAGACTCATAAATAGCCTCAATGTCTAAACTATCAAAGTCTGAACCTGTCTCTAGTTGATATACGTAACCATTATCGTGAGAGAAAACTACCATCTCTGCTGTACCAGAATAACGACTATCTGCTACAAAAGCCTTAATTCCCTTAGTGGTAGACCAAGACATACCTGATGCACCCTGAGAAATAAATTTAGTAGCTATAAGACCCTTACCCACCTCTGCCTGTTCAGATCCAATGTAAGCAAAGATACGGTACTGAGCTTTCTCACGTAATACAAGGGATGTAAAGCTAGATGTACTTGCTAAGAAGGTGTTAGCATCCTTGTAAATTTGATCAGAGGCTACATCAAGTGCAAAGTCACCAATACGGTCAGTAGCACTCAATAACCTAATACCATCAGGTGCTAGATAAATAACGTCACCACCAATCTCTTGAATAGTGTCACCATTAATACAACCAATACGGTCTGTAATAGGCGATACTGCAAAGTCTGCAGCACTACTACCAGTCAGTCTCTTAATGCTGTCCTGAGTGAAGATAATAAGCTGTTCACGAAAGACTGCTAAACCAGTGATGTCATTAGCTACGTTAAAAGATCCTGCACCATTAGCGACACTAAAATCATCTACACTGAATGGAGCAGTAAAGAATAAGTTACTACCCTTAGCATAGAATGCAGTATTCTTAAATATAGCTACCTGCTCTGCACCACTAACATCTGTACTATCTGAGGCAGTCATAAACGACATAGTGTTGCCATTAGTATTATAGATAGCTGGGTAGTTAGTACCATCTACAAATAAGACTTTATCATCACCGTCTAAGTTATATAGAACGTGCCTAGCTTTACCCCCATTAGTACTAGCACTAGTAGCCATACTATTCCAAGAGTTACCTGTACTGTAGTAGTACTGAGTGAAGTTACTAGCGTTCTTACGGGCTGCTACAATACGACCAGAACTAATTACTTTAAGAGCTAAGGTAGGTCCAGAACCGGGGATAGTGGATGTACTAAACTTTTCAAAACCTTTAATCTTAGAGTAGCCACCCTCTTTGTTAGCTTCAAAGTTCTGTAGAATAGTAGCAGACCCAACAGCGTTTGTACCATGTTGTAAAGGGGATAGGTTAGATATTAACCCACCCCTAAACTCAATAGGAAATGTTGTCCACTGCGTTGCCATTAAAAGTGTACTCTCGTATCTCTAATATATTCAGTTCTATTGATATTCAAACTACGCATATGTTTAATGCCTTGTAAGAACTTTTGTTGGGATAACTGTGCTGTCTGAGTATCACCTCTAAACAAGTAAACATAATACATTGCACCATCTACAATAGCGTGTTTATATTCTTCTGGAACAGAAGGTACGTCTGTAGCTAGGCTCATATCAACACCAACAGTGTAGTACTCATACACAACCTCATAGGCTTTATCAGGTGCTGGTACAAAGATTAACTCTCTACTAGGTGTTCGTACAACATACTTAGGAACTCCTCTAGTATTAACATCAGAGTTATACTCGTAATCTATGTATTTGTCAAGGTATTCTTCGTAGTTAAGTAACTTTAATCGTTGAGTTTCTACACTTAGACTTGCATCTCTACGAATACGAAAGGAGTTCATATTAACAGTCTTAGCATCATAAGGCATACTGTAGCGTACTTCACCTGGTAAAAGTACCTCACTCTCTTCTGCATGGTTCCAAGGCCACTCAAACTCTTCTTGATGTATGTGCCGAATAGATGCATTAACTGAGTCTTTACTAAGGTTGTAATAACCTGTAGCTGTAGCAAAGTTAGATGAAGTAAGCTCAACCTCGTTTAAGCGTCTATTAACGTCATTAACCAAGCCTATAAAGTTATAAGACATTCTTACTTCTCCTTAACACGTAGAAATACAGAGCGCTCATACTGCAGACCTTCTGTAGTTGTAATCTTACAAGAGATACGATACCTAATGTTATTCGTACCAAGTGAGAACCTAATAGTAGAAACACTTGCAGTATTAGTCTGTTGTACCATCTGTAGGCCGTTGACTACAGAGGCAGGACTAACAGCAGTCTTTACACCATCAGCGTCATCTACATACCAAGACACACCTACAATAGTGTCATCACCTAGAAAACGTGACCAATCTATGTTGTAGTCTAGTATTTCATCTTTATCTTTATCAGGCCACTTGTATGACATGTACGTATTCCTTACGCTGCAATTCTTATTGTGTTGTCTCTGTCAATAGCTGCAATGCTAACAGTTCTTTGCTTCTTATCTGATGGTATAGCCACTGTGTATGTCTGAGGTGTACCTACTATAAATAAAACTCTCTTACGATCATAACTATCTTTTAAAGAGTCATAGTCAAAGTTAGTAGCTACAACAGTAACACTGTTAGTATTAACAGTTAAAGCTGGTGTGGATATAAGTATAACGTTACTGGTTCGTGTAGTTAAAGTCCCTATAGCCCCTGTAAGGACTACACCAGTAGGTACAACATTAGCTGCAGCAGTAGCATTAACTACACCTATACCTACTGTAAGCGCTGGGCTACTAATAGATAAGTTAGCATCCCCAACCACTACAGTTGTACCTATAACGCCTGTAGAGTCAACCCCCGTTGGTACAACATTAGCTTCTGCTACTATACCTACCGTGTTAGTAGATGCTGTAGCGGATACGCCTGTAATGGCTGTATTAGCCTCTGCTACAACTACAACAGATCCTACACTAGATGTTAAGGTAGGTGTTGTGACTGGTACATCTGATGCAGCAGTAACGGTAACAGTGCTGGTAGCACCAATCGCACTTACACCGTCAATCAGAAAGCGTATCTCTGACTGTGACGCAAAGGGTGTAGAAGCAAATGCTGTACCGAACATGTGTTACCTTTTAAGTGTTAGCTGCAATAGCTGCATTAGCAGCGGTCATATCTTCTGTAGTCCAGAAGTCCTTAGCAACCATCAACTGTAGATGCTCTACGTTGCGTGACACAGTGTCAGCCCAATCGGCATCTTCCATGTCCTCTGGTTTGCCAGCGTTTAATAGATCAACAGAGTGACCCATTGCTGTGTAGTGTTGTGCGATTTCTTCCGCAGTTGGTGTATCAGTCATGTCTTTCTCCTTATGCGTTTTCTAGGGCAGTTACTTTTGCCTCTAGGGTTTCAATGCGATCCATTGCCTCTTGCAGTGCCTTTACTGCTTTCATGTAGAGGATGGAGTAGTTGACTTGCTTAGTGACTGTTCCAAGATCATTTAGGTCATCATCTCTATCTGGGCTTTCAAACACAAGACCGCCCATGCCAGCCGCTTCAACCTCTTGAGCAATAACACCAAGCATGTTGGGGGCATCAAGGTTGTCGGCTTTCATGCTATACTTGCGAACAGTCAAAGCTTTAATATCGTTCCACTGTGATGCAGCATCAACAATGTTTTCTTTTAGCTTTTCGTCAGAAATAGCACCATAGCTGTTGTTAGTATTTACAACATTACCATTAGACCAGACCCTAAATCTATTTGTTGTACTGTCACTAAAGTTTAAAGCATAAACACTTGTGTTATTAGGCGATGCATTTTTGAACTGTATTGCTGGCCCAAATGGATTTGTTGAAGCTGTACTGTGAAACTGAAGTGAATTTTGATTAACAGTAGGCCCGACAAACACCCATAAAGGCGAAGTTAAACCACCATGATAATAACCTCTAGGATTACCATCCCCATCCGACAGCACGATGTTGTTGCTTGAAGTGCGGATGTCCAAGCCGTCTTGGTTGCCGCTAAAACGGCCTAAGATGGTATTTCTTTGTCCAGAAGTTACAGTAAGCCCAGAGTTATACCCAACAAAAGTATTGCGACTACCTGTTGTGCTTTGCCCAGCCAAACCCCCGATAAACGTGTTATAAGGCGACGTGGTATTACTATACCCCGCCTGATACCCAACTGCCGTATTGTTGGATGCGGTGGTGTTGTTGTAGAGGGCAGATGAGCCATAAGCAGTGTTATAAGAACCTGTGTTGCTGTATAAAGCAGCTTCTCCAAACGCACTATTGTGAATGCCAGCAGTGTTACTATAACCTGCGCCTCTTCCTAAATAGTTATTCCAATTGCCAGTAAGTGAACTATACCCAGCTTGATACCCAACTGCCGTGTTGTTGCTGGCGGTGGTGTTGGAACGTAAGGCTTCCATGCCATTTGCAACATTATAACTACCAGTAGTATTAAGACGTAATGAGTCACGGCCTGTAGCTGTGTTTCTAATACCTGTTGAGTTTGTCAAAAGTGACTCTAACCCCAAAGCTACATTCTCGTAGCCTGTAGTATTACTATAAGCCGCTTTATACCCAACCGCAGTGTTGTTACTGGCGGTGGTGTTGTTGAGGAGTGCCTGACGCCCAATGGCTACATTGTTACTACCCGTACTATTATTAGATAAAGGGGCATAACCCATTGCGGTATTAGAACTGCCTGTAGTGTTATCTTCTAATGCGCTTCGCCCAACTGCAACGCTTAAACCGCCTGTGGTATTGGAGGTCATGGCTTGCCAACCAACAGCAGTATTGTCATCTGCGGTATTGCTGTACAATGCTTTATAACCAACAGCAGTTAGCGTTGTGTGTGTTACATTGCTATAGAGTGATTGATACCCAACAGCCGTGTTGCTGCTGGCGGTGGTGTTGAGGCGTAAAGACCCATGACCCAATGCAGTGTTATAGTTACCTGACGTACTGTCATCCAATGCCTGCATACCAACCGCAGTGTTCTGGCGGCCTGTCGTGTTTAAGCCAAGGGCATCTTTCCCAAGTGCAGTATTTTGATCGCCTGTAGTATTGCTTAACAAAGCACCTTGACCAAGCGCAGTTAAGGCATCACCAGTAGTATTACTATAACCCGCTTGATAACCAACAGCCGTGTTGTTGCTTGCGGTGGTGTTAAGGCGTAAGGCTTGACGACCTATAGCTGTGTTGTAACGACCAGAATTGTTGGCTTTCAGTGCCGCCTGACCTACGCCTGTGTTATCGTTTGCTGTGTTAGAATAACCTGCATCTGTACCAACGAATACGTTGTCACCTGCATTAGTAGCTAAACGACCTGCATCTTTACCTACATAAGTATTAGAATTACCAGTGGTCGTATTTCTACCTGCACTGTATCCCGAAAACAAGTTACCTGTTCCCGTAGTATTACTATAACCCGCCTGATATCCAACCGCCGTGTTGTTATTTGCGGTGGTGTTTTGCTGTAGTGCGTCTTGTCCTACAGCAACGTTGTTTGTGCCTGTTGTATTTAGCGTTAACGCATTATAACCAATAGCCGTATGTCCTGACCCAGTATTTGAATATAAGGCTTTACGACCAACTGCAACAAGGGCAGACCCAGTACTGTTTGTGTATGCAGCCTGATACCCCACAGCAGTGTTGTTGCTGGCGGTGGTGTTGGAGTAGAGAGCGGCTTGCCCTAACCCAACATTATTTGCGCCTGTTGTGTTGCTTCTTACCGAACTCGTCCCCAATGCAGTGTTACTGCCGCCTGAACTGTTAAGTAAAAGTGCATCTGCGCCAACTGCTACATTGTTATCGCCCGTTGTTATTGCCGTACCAGCAGCATCTCCAACAGCTACGTTGTAAGTACCACCAGCCTCAACACTATCCAACGCAGTATTACCCAACGCCACGTTGCCTGTACCAGTAGGATAATTCCCATCCAGCTTGATCGTGCCGCCATCAGCACTGACGTTACCCGCTACTGTAAGGCCATCCAGAGTAAGTGTACCCGCAATGTCTTTATCTGCGCTATCTGCTAAGTCTCTTGCTCTGGTCATGGCTAGTTATACCTCTTGTGCTGCTAAGTGTGCGGAGTATGCGTCTTTAACTGCTTGTGTGTGTACTGCGTTACAGATGGCTTGCACCTCTGTGCTTTCACCTGTGATGTCTGCGTCAGGTGCGACTACATGGCGGCTATAGGCTGACGATAATTCAACACCATCTTCAATTACCGCAGTCTTGGTGCGAACTTGAATATGTTTGTAATCGCCAACAATCTCTATGCGATC
>Ga0213868_10001191_pt1 | contig 25102 bp, 13 predicted proteins | sample PICome_9_FD_160087 | JGI IMG/M metagenome (GOLD analysis project Ga0213868, IMG submission 160087) | Coastal seawater microbial communities near Pivers Island, North Carolina, United States - PICO127 | ecosystem: Environmental > Aquatic > Marine > Coastal | place: USA: North Carolina... | reverse complement strand
GTGGTCTGAGTGTTAATGATACTGTAAAAGTAACTATTGAATCTAGAAACATTGTATATGTACGTGCAGGGATTGTACAATCTTTTGGAGACCTGCTAGTTGCTGGTGACTTAACAGAAGTAGATTCAACTAACAATGCAAAGATTATTCGTAGACTGTCAGGTGTAGTTCGTACATCAGATGTAGCAGTTCCTGGATCTGTTCCTAATAACTGGAATCCGTTTGCTGCTGGTGTTAGTACTGCTGATGAATTTACTTTGTCAGAAACTAATGTTATTCAAGAAATGAAATCACTACAAGGTAACATGTATATCTACAGTTCAGATAGTATACACGTTATGCGTCTTACTGGTAATGCTACAGCACCTGTGTCTTTTGCACCTAATACAGATGAGTATGGGTGTCTTACTACTGGAGCCGTAGTAGAATATGATGGTAAACATTTTGTAGTGGGTGCTAACGACATTTACACATTTGCTGGAAACCCAGGAAATATACAGTCGCTATCAGGTAAAAGGGTAACCCAATACTTTTATAATAACTTAAACCCTATACATGAACGTCAATTGTTTACCCTTCAGAATCATCAAGAAGAAGAAATATGGGTGTGTTATCCTACACTAAACTCAACTGGAGGTGAATGTGATGAAGCTCTTATCTGGAATTATAGAGACAATACGTGGACTATCAGAGACCTTGATGCAGTTGCAGCTGGAGATGTGGGTCCGATTAAAGGTGGTGGTATACCGACTGCAACAATTGCCGCAACAGGCAATAGCGGTAATGCAGGTTATACTAATCGCGGTAAAAAGGAAATTCAAGCGGTAACAATTAACGGTGCTACTCCTCGTGTTACTACAGGAACTAAAACAGCTAAAACAGTAGCTGTTAGTACATTTAGTAATTTTACTACTGATGTGTTAGAGGTAGTAGATCTTGCAGTTACAGGTGACACTGGCCCTAATACAGTTAATGCAGCAAGCACACTTACATATCCTTCAAGTTCTACATTTACTTATGACAGAAATAAAACTACACATCTTGATGGTGGTGCTAGTGCTGTTATAAATGGTGATAGTACTATTGGTAACGTTAGTTTTCCCGCAAGTGCTATTCTTGGTACTGACTATGCGGATGGTGCTACAATTACTATGACACAGTTTGTTGCAGCAATACGTGATTACATTAATGCAAATAATGCACTTGCTGATTTTACAGCTACAGCATCTACTAATGTTCTTACATTAACTTCAGATGTTCCTGGACCTCGTGCATTTAGTACTTCTACTTTTGCAGTTTCAGGAAGTGGATCAACAACTAATATATCCCCTAGCTCTACAGTTACAGGTATTGGTGTATATGGAATCACTGCAGCACTTAGCCCTGCTATTTCAATGACAATAACGGCTCCTGCCGTAAGTGGGGTACAAGGTGCGATCAACGAGACAATTACTCTTGCAAAAGGTCTTACATCTCAAACGGCGATTAGAGATGATATCATTACTAAGTTATCTGCTCTTACTGTCTTTAATGGTTCTTCTAGTGCTATCTATGGTGTTGCAGCTAATGGAAACAACGTAAGGTTTACTTCTGTTAGTGGTGGTAACCATAGTGCCTTAACAATTGCTTTTGCAACTAGCTATAGCGGTACATCTTATACAGAAACTACTTTTGGTGGTAATCTTACTGATTCAGTTACAGTAGTGACTACAGGTGTAGATAATAGCATACCGCAACCAGTTCTTACAGTAACCTTTCCAGACTCTACAACAAGCTCTACAGTGCTCAGTGGTACTCAGACAAGGGCAACAGTTGTAACGGCTGTCAGTGGGCTTATAAACGCCAACAGTGGGTGGTCTACAACTACAGGTACGGGTCTCGTAACAGCTACCTCTGCTACAGTAGGAGTAATAACTAACAACTTTAGTGTTGCAATAACTAGCACAGGTACATTACCTTCTGGTTTTAGTAGTAGTAATTTTACAGGTGCTCAAACAATAGCAGGTGTAGCAGCACACACAACAACAGATCGTGTAACTCTTACACCACCTTTAGGTAACCCAATTACAATAAACTTTGATAATACAAGTACCTATCCTGCTTACAACCCAGGCACTCAAAACACAGCTGAAGTTACTGCTATACAAATAGCTACAGCTTTGCAAGCAGCATGGACAGATACAACTCATTTTACTGTAACCCGTTCTAATGCTGTGTTAACTTTTACAGCTGTAGATAGAAAAGCTATTACAGGTGCATTTGCTTATACAGTGGTTAATGGTGACACAAGAACAGGTACGTTAGTGTCCCCTCTTATCACCAACTCTACAGGAAGTAATATTGCAGTTACTGATGGTGTAGATCCTATCTATGCAAAAATGACAAGGGTCACGATTACAATTAACACAACAAGTGGTAGTAGTGTAATCTTTGATAGGCATTATGGTGAAGGCCCAGGGAGACTACTTGATCCTAACTTTACTGCAGCAGCTAATGATGATACTTATGGTGACTCAGGGGCAGCTAGTGATGCAGCATACCTTGCTTTGTATTATAATGCTGACGCTACACAAAACTCTACAGAGTTAGCTAAACCAAATGGTACTGTAGCTACCTTGCAAAGCGCATTACTAGCAGCTTTGGCACAGATTAGCACTAACAACGCATTGATTGTAACACCTGATAGTACATCAGCACCTACAAGTATTGTAATTAGTCCTAGTCAGTTTAGTTCTACAGCTAACTATGTTACAGCGTTTAGTCCTGCTACTCAAGTAGTAGCGGCTAGTGTTGCTCCAACAACAACATCGTTAACCAATGCAGCAGAAGGAACCTTAGTAGCAGCTGGAAGTCCAACTCAAAGCACTACAGGAACATCTATTAGTACTACGTTTGATATTGTAAGACCGTGGTCAAGCAATCAAACTAACCCTAATAAGATATTCCCTATCTTTGCAGAAAGTGGATACACATCTGGAACATTGTTTAATCGTATTAGGTCAGCAGATCTAGGTTTTGATTTTGGTGGTACACCATACATATCTTATGCAGAGCGAGAACAACTATCTATCACCCCTAACTTTGATACTGAAACATTAAGTAGTATTGCTTTATGGGCTGATGGTGGAACTATAACTACTGTAGGTGGTGAGCCTCAAAGGGCAACCTTACAGATACGTGCAAGGTCTACTAATAACCCTGGAGAGTTAGCTTACTTAACGACACCTGAAGATAATACACAGACGGGTTCTAAAGCAAACAAGTTAACTGTAAATGATTTTACTGTTGCAAGTTCTTATAAAACTGATATTCGTATTACAGGTCGTTTCTTAAACTATAGAGTTGATGATGCAGCTGCAGATACTAGTAGCAGTTATACAGGTAGTAACACAAAAGCATGGAATATATCTGGTATGCAGTTAGGTGTTCTAAAAGGAGGCATTAAGTAATGTCAATTCAAAACCCTCCTATCACAGAGCAATCTGCTTTAGATTTTACATTACTTGAAATGGTTAGATTACTTAATGACCTTGAACAACAAAACATAAAGTTGCTTAAAGATATTAGAGAGTCTACTAACTTTGCTGATTTGCAATCAAAGGTAAACCAACAATGATAAAACTTATAGAGGACAATGACGTATTCGAAGCCATTAAGCTTATGAATAAGTCAACTGAAGAAAACACATATGGTGGATACGAAAGAAACGAAGCCATATGGATTTCTTTTTTCTTAAATATTGTAGCTAAACAAAAAGAAAACAACCCACATTATATTGCTATTGGTGATTATAAAGACAATAAACTTATAGGGTTTCTTTTAGCTTCTACATTTAAAAGTTATTATAATAACATATACACTATGGATGTTAAGGATTGTATTGTAGATAAAGATACAGCAACTCCTTTTACTGTAACTAAATTATTCGATGCAATGATCAATCATGTAAAGATTCATGGTGGGTCACGATGGAGAGCAGACTCTATTCGGATGATAGAACATTCAGAAAACTATGTTAATTTACTAAAGTTAAAATACGGTGCAGAGACTTACTACTCAGCACATGGTATTATAAATCAGGAGAGTGCAAATGAGTAGTGGCGGTGGAAACACACAAACACAGGTATCGGGTATCCCAGAAGAGTTTAAACCTCAAGTTAAAGAAGGTCTAGATATTAACCTAGCAAGACTTAGAGAAACACAAAGAGATCCTAATCAATTAGTAGCAGGTCTTAATGCACCACAACAACGTGCTCTTGCTTACCAACAACAACTAGGTGAACAAGCTGTTCGTGGTACTGGTATATATGATACTCGTGGCGCAGAAGAACGTGCTCTTAAAAACCTTATGGGTTCCTCTCTTGGGATGGCCTCAGGTGCTGGATCGTTAGGGTCTGCACGTAGCCAAGCAGCAATGCAAGGTGCACTAGCAGATCGTGCTGGTCAATACCAATCAGACCGTCAAGCAATGGCTGGTATGGGTGTTGAGCAAATCGGTCAAGCTGGTACTACATTCCAACAACAAGCACAAAAAGAAGCTGAAGCTAAAGACACATCTCTTGCTAACTTCTTTGCTAATCTTGCAGGTGCTGGTACAGAATCCAAAACTACTAGTAGTGGGGGTAAGTGATGGCTATTGAAACAGCTAAAACAAATAAAACTAATCGAAGACCCGCTGCAAGATATCAACCTTTATCTTCTGGTCGTCCACAAGACCCAACATTACAAGAGCAAGCTGCTGCTATAGCTAAACAAAAAGCTATGGCAAAAGGTGAAGAGCTTGCAACACCGTACTTAGATGGTTTATTTACTTCTGGTGTTGATAAAGTAAAAGGGTTCTTTAACCCTGTAAGTACACCTGCGGTTACTCAAGCTGCCCCACTTGCAGAGGGTGCAACAATGGCTGAGGTAGCTGCAGGTGCAGGTGGTAATGCTATTGGTACTGTTGGTACTGGATTAACTGAAGCTGCTGCTGCTAACGCTGCTACAGGTGCTGCTGGTACAGGTGCTATGGCAGGATTAGGTGCAGCTGTTCCGTATATTGGTGCTGCTATGCTTGCTGGTAAAGCCTTTGGTTTGTTTAACAAAGGTGGTTATGTAAATGGCCCTTTATCCAAAGTACGCTATAAGCAATCAGGTGGGCCTGTCAATGAAGAGATTGAAGTATCCTACGGTGGACCTTTATCTAAAGGAGTTTAACTATGGCAATACCATATCAGCCAAATTATAAGTTACAACCTAAAACAGGTTTTAGATATTCTGCACAACCTTTTGTACCACCACAGCAACCAATTAACGCCCCACCCCCTCTTGGGTTAGACGGAAGTGCTGCGGCCCCTCCACCTGTTATGGGTGGTCAACAAGGTCCAGCTTATGCTAATGACCCTTTTGGTGATAATGGTGATAATCAGTTTCAAGCAAACAATCAAGCACGTATTAATCAAGCACAGTCTTATGGTTACACGCAAGGTGTTCAAAACCCTGCAGGTATTGTAAGAGGTATCCCCCTTGTTGGTAATTTTATGGCTGACTCTTTAAATATGGGGCAAGATTCTAAATACACATTTGGTGACCCAGGTACTTATGATCAAGCTGGTAATGTATTTGCTGATAAAGGCAGAGCATATGATCCAATTACAGGAGCACCAGCACAGTCTTATTCTGCTTTTTCAGGTCCTGATTCTTGGACAGGTAACTGGTTGGGGATTGGTACACCTGAAGGGGCTTTTGGTTCTAGTAGTAGCTATGGTAAACTTCGTGCTGCTGGGGAAAACCCTGTTAGTTCTTTTCTTGGAAGTTATGATAACTCTGTTTATAAACAAATGGATATGGACCCAAGCATAACAACTTTAAAAGGTGCTCGTGCTGCACGTATGCGTGGTGCTAATTCCCCTATTGAAAACTTTGCTAACTCTATTACACAAAACACAATTAATGCTAAAACAGATGAGTTTGGTAATCTACCAACTGGTCCTGTATGGGGTACTCAGCCTGGGGATTATGTACAATCAGATCAAGGACCGTTAGAGGTTACTGCAGGTGGTCAACTTAAAGGACCAAACGGTACAACAGTTATGATTGATGGTGTTAGTTTTGTTAACGCAAATGTTTCTAAACCAGAAACACTTACTATTGCTCAAAAACAAGTACTTGCTAGAAGAACAAGTACCTGCTTTCCTAAAGGCACTAAAATATCTATGGCAGATAACACTGTTAAAAACATTGAAGACATTGTTATTGGTGATAAAGTTATATCCTTTGGAGAAGACAACAATCTTGTTGAAGATGATGTTACTTGTATTCATATCCATGAAACCGGAACAATTCGTTCTTCTAATAAAATGGTTAAGGCTACACTTACTAATGGTAAAGAAATTATTGCTACATCTAACCATCCTTTTTATATGCCAGAACACAACGGATTTAAATGGATTGGCTTATTTGAAAAAGGTGAATTAGTTATGCAACAAGATGGCCTTTGTTATGCAGTTTCTAATGTTGAAGAGCTTGGTGAGATTACTGAAAAAGTTTATAACTTTGAAGTTAAATCTACTCATACTTATATTGCTAATGGGATTCGTGTTCACAATGGGGGAGGAGACCCTGGTGGTGGAAGCGATGAAGACTTAGATCAAGACCTACAACAAGACATTGCTATGGCTTCACATATGGCTTCTAACCCTTCTTCAAACGCAGGTAGTAGTTATAGTTTTAGTGATAATTTTGATTCTAGTAGTAGCGACACTCAGGCTTTAGTGAGTGCTACACAAGATATTGTAAATGCAGCTGGTGATGCTAAAGCAGCTGGTACGGATATGCAAGCAGCAGTTACTGCAGCAGAAGCTACAGCTTCAGCAGATCCTAATGTACAACAAGCTTTTAAAAATTCAAAAGACATAACTGATTATCAATCTACAATTAAATAAGGAGGTAAGTAATGAAACTTAAAAGTTATACAAACAAAGATCGTTACGGCAACATGACCTCCTTTGAGTTCTATGAGGGAGCTAGTGTTGATATGGGTGACGTTCCCCCAATGATGCAGGGTATCCCTGATCATCCAGGGGACCCTAAGGGAACTGACACAGTACCCGCATGGTTAACCCCTGGTGAGTTTGTAATGAATGCTGAAGCTACTCGTATGTTTGAGCCACAGATAGAGCAGATGAATAACGCTGGTCGTGCTGTACAAGCTCAACAGGGTGGTACAATTCCTGAGTATGCTGCACATGGTAAGCCTATCTATGCAGCAGCTGGTGGTAACAGTGGGTTCCTTGCTAATATTCTAAAACGCTTAGAGGGTGTTAAGAGTGAGGCATACTTAGATTCTGCTGGTAAACCAACCATTGGTGCTGGTAGTACACGTGGTGTGCAAATGGGTGACACAGCTTCTGATGATCAAGTTGACTCTATGCTTGCAGAAGATATTGCTGTTGTTGATCAAGACTATGGACAACTTGTGTCTGCAGATCTAAACACTAATCAAGAAGCAGCAGTCAAGTCTTTGTTGTTTAACATTGGTGGACCACAGTTTGCTAATAGTAAGGCACGTGCTGCACTTAATGCAGGTGACTTTGATAGCTTTAAGAAAGAAGCTGCAGAGTTCCGCAAGGTTGGGGATGAGGTAATCCCTGGTCTTGAAAACCGTAGAGCACAAGAGCTTGCTTTGTTTGATTCACCTGTTGGTCAAGATCCTTGGGGAATTAGCAGACGACAAGTATCTACTCGTGATGATCGTGTTTCTAAGTTAAACACTGCTGGTCAACCTACCGATCTAGCTATGCAAGCTGCAATACTCGGTCAAGATGCAGAGACTACTGGTGAGATTGTAACATCCCCACCTGTTGATCGGGGACCTCCATCGGTTATGTCTATGATTTCTGGTGAAGAACAAAATACCTTTCAGAGAGATGTTGAAGCAGCACAGAAAGCCACTCGTGAAAAGGGTATGTATGATCCTGATGGGAACATGGAAGCTATTCAAGCTGGTATTGATCAAGCTCAAATCTTAGAAGACCAACGGCGTATGCAACAAGGGCAAAAACCAGTACCTTCAATGATTGGTGCTGCAGTTCCACCAAAACCTACTGATGATCCATTAGTATCTACAGTTCCTCCTAGTGATACATCACGTGATGCACGTGTTGATGTGTTAAACAATGCTGCTAAGGGTGGTAATACTGTAATAGGAACACTTCAAGGTAACACTGTTTATCAAGATGATATGGGTGAGTATGTTAATACACCTGAAGGTCCTGTTTATCTAGATAGTAATCAACTAAAGGCTGTAACAAAAGCACCTCCTTCAGTTACTCCTAGTACTACTGAGGTTATGGATGAAGTCAGTTCAATGAATAGACCTTCTGGTGATGCAGAATCTATGGATGGTCTTGGACAAGTTCCTGAGATTAAAGAACCCCCTAAAGTGTCTACGTCTTTTGATAAAGATAATTTACCAGACAATCTTGTTCTTAATCCAAAAACAGGAAAGGTAGAGTTTAAAGACCCATCACAAGCCCCAACAACTGGTTTATTAAATGCAATAGAAGGACCAGAAGGTGCACGAGCACAAGCTCTTAAGTTAAGAACAGCAGAAGAAGAGATCCAAACAGCTATCGCTAATGGGTACGGTCCAGGGGACCCTATCTTTGACGGTGCTTTAGCACGTAGAGATGCTCTTAAAGGCTCTAATGAAAAACTAGCTGATCTTGAAGATCAAAAGAAAAGTATCTTTACAGAAGGCGAATTAAAAGTTACAGTTGCAGATGCTAAAAAGAAACAAGAGCAAGCTGATAAATTGGTTGATCTTGGTATGACTAAAGAAGCTGCAAAGGTTCAACAAGATGCTGATAATCTTAAAGATAAAGCAAAAAGATTAGAAACACAAAGTAAAGACCTTGTTAAGGATGATCAAACTGATGCTTTAGATCCAGCTGTTCCTACTATAGAGGGTGTACCTACTATAGAGGGTGTGCCCCCTAAATCTGATGCAGATGAAGAGGGTGACGCTATAAAAGAAGCTAAGGTGTTTGCACTTGAAGAAGTTGTTGATGGTACTAAACCTAATGCAAAAGAAATTCCTAAAGATACAACACCAGAAGCTGCAACAAAAGCAGGTGAAACAGCACCACCAGAACAAATAAGTAAAGCCGAATCTTTCTTGTCAGGTATTTTTGGTGATCTTTTTGACAAAGGTGAGCTTAAACGTATGGCTATTATGTATGTTGGTGGTCGTATGTTAGGTGGTTCTCATAATGGATCTCTTAACTTTGCTGCTAAACAATATGTTAATCGTGTTGATGCAAAGGCAGCTGAAAAGAAAGCCTTAGCTAAAGAGAAACGTCTTGATCTAAAAGCTGCTAGAAAAGAGTTTAATAAAAATGTATTTAAACTTGAAACAGAACGTAACTTCTCTCCTAAGTCTATTAAAGCATGGAAAGATTCATATGATCCTGAAACAGGAACAGCTGATAGTTCTTTATTAACTCCTATAGTTAAACCATCACCAATGAATATTGAGGGTCCACCACAACTATACTACCCTGAAGGTGGTGGTAAACCAAGACTAGGTATTGAGGTTAAGGTTGGAAATAAAGAAACTGGAACGACTACAATGATTGTTGATCCTAAAACACGTGAGCAGATACCAACTTATATGTATCATCAGGATCGATCTAGGGTAAAGGATACTGATGAGTATAAAGCAGCTGTTTTTGCAGATTCTGATAGGTACGCAGGTATGCTTGACCAGCTTATGGAAAAACAATTTAAGCCAGGAAATGCAAACGCTGGAACTGAAGATTACAGACCAACTGATATCTCATCAAAAGTAGCAGGTGGTAGCATTGCTAAATGGCAACGTGATCGTGGTGTTGATCCTACCCTTATGCCTCAGATTCTAGAAAGCGCATATGCAAATATGGTTGCTTCTGGGCAAAAGAGGACTGCTGACGAGGGTAAGTCTGTAAAACATAAGAACATTGAAAAGTTCTTAGACGGTGCTTATATGCCAGCGTTGATTGGTGATAGTTCAATTTTTAATGTTCCTGGTACAGATAAACCAGCAGACTTTAAAAAACTTTCAGAGTTAACCAATAGTCTTGTTCGTCAGGCTAGGGCTAATCCTAAACTTAATATTAAACCAACAGCCAAAGACCATGAAGTTGCTAAGCATGTTTATACGCAACTTAAAAATGAGTTCTTAACTGGTTCATATAAAGTACCTGATCCTGATCCTGATAACCCTAATAAAACTAAAATGCAAAACATATGGACTGACGAAGAGTCAAAGGCAAACTTCTTTGAAGAAGCTAGAAAAGCAAATAAGTCTGCATTTGAGTTATTCATTGAGCAAAAACAAAATGCTTCTAATAGAAAACCCGTATAGATAAGGAGATTCAGTATGTCGATGTTTGATACTATGGCCCCTATGCCTAATAGACAACTAGAAGGTACAAGCTTTAGTGTTATAGATGCTGATACTGCTGTGAACATTGACACTGGGGAGTCTTATAGATTCCCTGGTGTTGATGCACCTGAAGTACAAAAGTTTCTAGGTACTGAAAAATACACTACTGGTACGGCTGGTGGTGAAGCAACAACTGAGGCTGTTTATAATCTAATGAATAACCTTGGGTATACAAACCCTAAGCCAAGACTTGATGAGAATGGTGAAGTCCAAATGGATCGTGGAGGTACTCGTATTATTGCCGACTGGTATAATGATGCGGGTGAAAACTTTGTTGATAGAGGTTTGTCAGAGGGTATCTATAAACCTACTGAGTTTTCTAATGATGCTCAGGATTTAATCTATTCTCTTGGTCAAGCTAAAAGAGATCGTGAAGATAGACTATATGATCCTGCAGCTGAACCATCTGTTGTTACTGATGATTGGGCTACAGCACGAGGCATGATTGCTGACGCTTTAGAGAAAGAAGGGTATCAACAGTACGGCCTTAAACGTATAGCATCTGATGAGGCTGAACTAGCTGCTGCTAAAGAAGCTGGGATGCTACAATTCTACGATCAAAACCAAGTTGAAACACGTTCTAGTGATCGTACACTTATGAACGAAGCACTAAACCCTTGGTCAGATAACTTTGAAAAGTCTCTTATAGGTATCCAGGAAAGCTGGAGTGGCCTTAAGAATATGTGGGGTGAAGCCACAGACAATGAGAACCTTGCAGAGGTAGGTCGTCTAGGTGTTGAAAGACAACGTGAACGTCTTGCAAAGTATGGGACTAGTATTGTAGACTGGAAAGACATTGATAGCTTTAGTGATGGTATTGATTACGTTATGAACAACGCAGCTATGTCTTTACCTTACATGGCTGTAATCGGTGCATCTACTCTTGCTGCTCCTATTGTAGGAACTGCAGCGGGTGCTTTAGGTGCTGGCTCATTACTAACAGGTGGTGTGACACTAGCTACAAGTATGCTTGCCCCTGCTTCTATTTATGCTGCTCAAACTTGGAATGAGATGGAAGGCAAAAAGAATATGGGTATAGCTGTTGGTTCAGGTATCCTACAATCTGCTTTTGAACGTCTTGGTCTTGAGATTGTTGTTGGTAAAACCTTGGGTACATTTGCATCAAAGAAACTTATGAATGAAGCAGTCGAAAATCTAGTAACTAAAGGTGTTAAGGGTGTTAAATACAGCAGACCAGAAGCCATTAAGATGGTTGGTAATGCAACCCGTCAGGCAATTGCAGAATATACAGGTGACGCTGCTAAGGCTGCTGCTTCACAGGTTGCTGCTAAACAAATTGTTAAAAGCCTTTCTGCTCGTGCCTTAAGGGGTGGTAGTGGTGAGATGTTAACAGAGGGATTACAAGAAGCTGTAGCATATACCTCAGCTACTCTTGGATCCGATAAGGTCTTTGACTATAATGAATTAGCTAATCGTATGATTGCTGGTGCTGTTGCTGGTGCTACTCTTGGTACAGCTTTCTCTGCCCCTGGTGCTATCTATGATGTGGGTGCTTGGAAGGATTTACAAGTTCGTAAGTTACCTGCAGAAGCTAAACGACTATCAGAAGAAGGCGCACGTGCTGAGCGTGAGCGTACTGAGAATGGGCAGATTGCTTATGATCTAGCTAAAGCTGAGGAAACACAACGACAATTAGATGCAGGTGAAACTGTAGACATGGTTGAGGTTGAAAGGGTTGCTGAAGAAGCAAGAGAAAAAGGGACTCGTGTTCAAACTATTGATGAGTTGTTAGAAGAAGAAAGAGAATATCTTGCTGCAATGAAAGGCAATAACTTACTTACTATAGATCAATTTAAAGAAGAACAAAAAGCAGCTAAAGATAGTGGTGCAAAAGGGTTTCCTAGTTTTGAAAAGTGGAGAGCACAAAAGAAAAAAACTGCTAAGGTAAAAGGTCAAGATGTAGAAGTTAAAAGATCTATGGTTTCAGATCTAAATGACCGTAAATCTGAACATGAGAGAGTTGAAAAAGATAATACCCTTGCTGGTGTTGTTGGTCGTGCTCTTGAAGGATCTGTTAAACTTGTAAGGAAACTAACAAGGACTGCTGTACCAGATAGATATAAAGATAAAAAGGCAGGTAATACTCTTGGAGCTATGGTTGACTCAAGTCATTCAAAATCTAATTCTGGTAGAGACTTAGAATCCTATAAGTTTAATCTTGTATCTATGTTTAAAAATATGGTGAGTGTACCAGAAAACTTTTATGCTGCCTTAAACAATAACAAAATCACTAGCAGAGCAAAAAGAGCAGAGATTAGTAAACAAGTATATGCAATTTTAAAGGACATAATTAAAAATAAAAGTGGTCTGCCTGACATAAGTAAGATCCCACAAGATGGTGAGGTTGTTACTTTAGATGGTATGACTTTCACTATGACTGGTCGAGATCAAATTGTACAGTTAGCTCAAGACTTAAACAAATTATCAGATCTAATGCACAGCCGACAGGCTAAGTATACTATAGATCCAAAGACTGGGAAACCTACTCTTGGTTATATACAAAACTATTTGTTTAAGTTTAAGTCACTAAACAAAGCAGCTATTTCTGCTGATCGTGCAAAGTTTGAAGCTACGTTAGTGGATCAATATAAACAAATAACACCTGCTATAGCAAAAGAATTAACTGATAAGATACTTGAGAATGATCAAGTTAGTTCTATTAATGATGTAGTAGATGAAAACTTTAACGTAACCAAAGGCGGTATCGTTCCTGGGTCACATCGTAAAAGATCCCTTGCTATGTCAGAGAACCCAGAGTTCGATCAGTTTATGGAACAAGATATCTTTGCAAACGTATCTCAGGCAGCTAAGTCTGCTGCTAGATTTGAAACACATCGTAAATACATTGGTCAAAACGGAGAGGTTATGGCATCTCTCCTAGATAAAATGGAGTACGATGAGGGTGTACCAAGAGAAGAAGTAAATGCTATTGCTTCTAGACTTGTAGATTATCTTAACGCTGAATCTGGTAACTATAAAAGACCTACTTCAGATGCAGGTAAGAAAGCTGTGGCTGCACAAAAGAACCTTATGTTCTTAGCTACATTTACAATGCTTGGTTTAGCCACAGTTGCTTCTCTTGTAGAGATAGCCTTGTCAGGTCGTGCTCTTACCTTTAATCAAATCTATGGTCGTGAAGGTAAAACTTCTGGGAGAACTAGTCTTAATTCTTTTGGTAGGGAGCTTGCTAAAATGTTAGCAGATCTTATGGGGTTTGCTGGTGACACTGTTCGTTGGAAAGACAAAGGTGTTGGTACACAATCAAGAGGTCAAGAGATCATACGTGATTTAGGTTACTATGAATGGGACGTTGGTGCTGCTACTGTAACAGGTGTATCTGAAGTTAACCCTTTACACCAGAAATGGTATGAGTTATTCTTTAAGATGACAGGTCTTACAGGGTGGACTAACTTTACTCGTTCTATGAGGGCTTCTATTGCTAATGATTTTATGTTTGATCATATTAATAAAATCGTAGAATTTAGGTTAATGAAAAGAGCTAACCCTGAACTTGTTAAGGATAATGATATTCAAGAGTCTGAAGAAATGCTTCGTAATCTTGGTGTTAATGTCGATGATGTGGCTCGTATCTATGAACAAATGGGTGGCGATATGTCAGCGGTTTTAAGTGAAGCAGATGATGTAATCTTAACAGAAAATATGAGGACAGGTACGTTTAATTTTGTTAATGATGCAGTCGCTCTACCTACTGTTGGTAACAGACCACTGATCTATCAGGATCCTAGGTTTGCTTTACTTACACAGTTCCAGGGATTCATGGCTACATTTTCATCGAATCATATACCTAAAATGTATGAGCAGTATATCAAGCGTGGTAACCCATCAATGAAGTACAATGCTTTTGCTTTAATGACTACTATGATTATGCTTGGATTTGCTTCTCAGTATCTTAAAGATCTTATTAAGTATGGTGGTAGCGGTAAGCAAATGATGACCGCTGGTAACCCTTATCTTGATACCTCTGAGTATATCCAACGTGGTATTAGATCTTCAGGATTACTTGGTGTTGCAGATCGTTTAATTGACACTGCAGGTTATGGTCTTTATGATGATGGAAGGACTAAAGGAGGTCTTGATTGGGCATGGAAGACAGTTTCTGGTGAAGCTCCAGCAGCTGGTATTATTAATAGAACTGGAAGAGTTGCAGAAAAAGTAGCTGAGGGAGACTTTGGTGGTGCAGGTCAACAGTTAAGTAAGATGACACCAATCTTAAGTATCTTTGGTGCTGAAAGAACTGGTCAAGTAATAGGGGATACAGCTACTGCTATCTCTGATGCAGTACCTTCATGGAACTTTAAGGAGAAAAGTAATGAGTAAACTTGGTCAATCATCTGCTGCTACAATAGCAGAGACAGCAACTCAAAAACTAGCAAGAGAGTCAGCATTAGCACCTGTTGTCCGAGAAGAACAAGAAGCAGTGGGGGTAGAAGAAGCCCCTGCTGCTCAACCTGTTCAGTTAACAATGTTTGACAGTATGGAACCAATGCCGGATACCCCTGAGGTTACTTCTAATGATAACCTTGAGGATACCCCTGAGGTAAATGTACGTACTGTAGAAGAAGGTGCAGACCTATTTGGTGAGCAAGAATATAAAGAAAGCACAACCACTGGGCCACTTGTAGTAACTCCAGAACAACGAGCAGAAGGGGTTGTACCTCGTAGTCAAGAAAAGGGTCGTGTAGACCTTTGGGATTATCGCAATAACTATTTTAATAGATCTGAACAACAACGTAATAAATCTATGGTAGCGGCAAGACAAGCTAATCAATCAGTTGCTGATGATGGTGGTCTTAGTGCACGTGTTTTAAACCTAGCAGATCAAGTTGAAATAGGTAACGTTGGATTAGGAGGACTAGGTGTTAACGCTCAAGATAACGTAGCCCTCAATGTCCTAAACACTGTTAACGCTATTAACCCAGAGACTCGTAAACCAGACAGAGATTTCTTACAAGTAGCTGGACTAGTTGTAGAAGATGCTATGGCTACTATGTCTATGCAGGATGGTGTTGAAGCATATGAGCTAATGGAAGATGAAGGGGAAACTTTCCAAGGTGAAAATAAAAAAGGTAAACCTGTAACAAAAGTTGTACCTAAAGCACAAGGTCGGGTTCAAATTGGAAGACGCATTCATAATGAATACCAGAAAATGAAAGGCGTTGAGAATCCAGTAAGTATTTCTAAAGATGATGCTGAAACCTTAGGTGATTTAGCTAAAGAATTATATTTTGCTGCTAATGAATCTGATGTTAATCCTATTATTGAGCTAATGCATATTGATAAGAACGATGGTAAAAGACCACAAAGGGCATTTAGAATTACACCTTATGGAGAAACCATGTTATCTGCTGGTACTTGGAAGAGAGCAAAGATGTTCCCTAAAGCCAAGATCAGACCTTCAAAGAGTGCTTTGAAAAAAGGTAAACTAGTTGGTGAACCAGAGCAGGTAGTAAGAAATATTTCTGGTGCTCAAGGATCTGTAGTTGGTGCTAAACAAATCAATGAAGCAAAAGAAAACATGTCTACAATACCTAATTATATACCACCATCTAGACTTAAGATATTATTAGCAACAGTAATTCCTGTGTTAACAGGTCAGATTACTGCAGAGAATGATACTTTTGGATTAGCTACTATAAACCATGTGGGTCTAGATAAAAAGAATGAACTTCGTGCTCAGGCTAAACGTAAAAGACTTCCTCAGTTAGAGGAAAACCAAGAGGTTGAACGTAACTACAGTCAACTCATTAACAATTTAGCACAGGATGTTTATGGTATTGCATTAGAAAGACATGGTGCAAATTTCCTTACTTATTATACGCAAGCATTCTCTGGTCGTATATCAGATGCTCAGCAGAACACACTTAACCCTACTCGTTCTAAGACTGCTAGGTTTGTTACAGCTAATGCTGTTCCAGCCAGGGTAGGTAATCGTTCAGCAGCTAGTAGACGATATGAGAAAGCGTTACGTCAGATGTACGCTATGACTCTTGTAGATGGTGCAGATATATTAATACCAACTGAACGAGAGTTTATGTTGGAAACAAAATCAGCACAGCTATATGAGTGGGGAGATGTGTTAAGGACTGCTATGGATGCCATTTCTGATGCCGATGTCCAGGCGGTTGCTAATGCAATTGAACGAGGTGAAAAACTGATACTGGCAAATGGTCAACCTAATCCAGACTTCCCACAGTTACCTAAGTGGGAATCTAAGATTGACCCTGAGGCTAATGCAGAGTTACTCAAAGCTATTAAAGATAAGGGTGAAGACGGTCAAGTATACATCGATGGTCTTATTGATTTTGCTAATTACCAAGACAAGAGGAATAACAGAAGCTCTGATGGAACTTATGAACATCAATCATTCTTTAACGCTATGATGGATGGTAAGACTAATGGACTTGCATCTAATGGTATGCAAATGGGTGTCTATGAGATGGCTTTTAAAACTGGTATTCTTAGACAGGCTGGGTCAAAGACTTTCTTAGATGGTAACATAGACATACGTGATCAACTTGCAGCAAACCTTATAGAAGAACTTAATAAGTCATTCAGAGGTACAGAACTAGATAGACCTGAAACTCTCAGAGATATCCTTAGTGTTGCACGTACTGTGTATCAAGATCGTGCGCTTAACAAACAAACTACGATGACGTTCCCATATGGTCGAGAGTTAGAAAGCTTTAAGTCTGATATTGAAGAACGATTTAATGTCCTTTTACAAGAGTCTCAACAACAAAAACAATTAGATATTAATAATGGTTTTTCAGATCCTGATTCATATCTTGTTGATTGGGTTGAGTCTCTTAATAGAAACAAAGTTCCTAACTCAGTAATCATTGAGACACTTCATGGTAAATACATCGATGGTCTTATGGCTACATTATCCCCTGAAGTTATTGCATCAAGAGCAATAATGCGTAGTGTTGCACAGATGGCTGGTATATCTAATGAGTTGTTTACTATTGTCTCACCTACAGGTTTTGAAATTAATCTTGGAGGCTCTGTTAGTACAGGTCTAGATCAAGATGCTTCTAAACAGGTAAAGGTGTGGTCCCCTAAAGATAAATCTGTTAGGCCAAACCCAAAAGAGAAACTCCCTATTGGTGAAATGAAAAAGACTGAACCAGTTGTATCAAAGTATGGTGAAGTGTTTACAGCTGCTGCGGAAAAGAGATACACAAATGTTGACTCAGAAGGTAATGAGGTTATAACTTATATCCCTGGTGATGTGGCTTATGGTGGGTCTGTTCCGGCTCCTATGCATTCAATTGATGCAGCAACCGTTGTTAAAACCATGACAGGTAAATCATGGAATAAACTTAAGGCTAACTCTGGTGGTCACCCATATGTCCATACAGTGTATGATGCATTTAAAGTAGATGCTATGTCTTATGACACTATCCTTGAAGAAGCTAACAACAATTGGGTTGATGTTAACTTACAGTGGTCTTACCTTGAAGCAGCTAAGGATTCATTATCACAAATTGATAGACAATTTAATGAACGCTTTAAAGGTATACCTGATAGTCAAGTGTTAACAAACCCCACTGATACTTCTGTTATGATGTACTTGTTAGAGTTTGACCCAAAAAGTGAAGCGTTAAAAGATGGGACTCCTACATTAGGTTACCCTAACTTAGCTGGTAAACTATCTAAAACACTACCTCCAGGAACGGATATTAAACCTGCATTAATAAAAATAATTGGTTCTGTTAGGACAGATCAACCTACTCTTGGGGATCTTAAACAGTTCCGAAAGACAATGAAGGAATCTCTTAATATTGAATCGAGATTAAATTCTATGATTAAAGAAACTAATAATCGTAAGGTTATATTAAAAAGAGAAATTGCTAAAGCAATACGAGAAGGTAGACCTGTGTATCAGTACTACTCTCACTAGAATAAAAAAAAATACCCCTACTAGAATCCAATTAAGGAAACTAGTAGGGGCTTTTTTATTTAAGCATACCGTTCTTAGCCAGTAGCTCTCTGATGTCACGCTCAGCATTCTTTTTGATTTCTGCAGCTTTGTCAGGCTCTAAACCTCCCTCAACTGCTCTATCATAATTATACTGTAGCATATCTTCGTTAATCTTATTTGAGTATGCAGACTCTGGGGATAACCCAAAGGTCTCTACATACTCCATGTCATCTACTGGTGCTCCACGTAGAGCCAAGTAGTTGTACGATTTCTTATCGCTCATTGGTTTCTCCTTAGGCAAAGAAGTAATCAGACTCATAGATCTGTGTTACGTCTAGGTTGCCTAGCTCTGGTTGCTCTACGTCAAGGTTAGTAGCATCAGTGATGATGTTTTGTTGTATCAAGTCGTAGTAATTATCTTTATCATACATATCGATAAAGCTTTGTTTAGTCCTCGCTAGTAGTGCTTCGACATCACATGCATGAGTACTAAAGGAATCATGTACTGCTCCGAAATCACCATTCCATTCCTCAATAACCAATGCCATATGACTGGCATCCTGACTGTGAATGTAGTTAGGACTGACACCACACATAAATCCGCGAATGTCTGGGGTCTTCGTAGGTACTCTTGCCACATGGTTTACTCCTTTGTGTCCTTTAGACTCAGACTTATAGCCACTTATAGTACCTCTACATTTTCGTGTAGCTGTAGTATAGTTCTGATAGATTACTTTAAACCCTGATGGTGTTACCCATGAGAGGTCGCTTCTACCATTGCCATGTATCAGTTTACTCTTGTATGATCTAAGACGTACTGTGAGTGTGTTGAGATGTTCAATCTCCTCATCAGTTTTATCTTTCTTTGTGTACAATTCTTTCTGATCCTTGACCAGTTGTTTGTATTCTGGTCCAGCAGGTTCATCTTGATCATTGTACTTTAAGTATTCACCTATCTCATACTGTGCTAGTCTTTGCAGGTATGCCATAGTATGCAAGGGGCCTGGGCATACAAGGTTGATTGCTTTGATTAGCAGCTTAGCTAACTTGTCACAGTCATCTTGTGTTATCCCATATTGTATATGGAAGTCCTCTGCCTTACAATCAAAGAACATATTTTCAGCGATCTTCTTTGCACCTGCTGAATATGCTCTTGTCATACTACCACGTTTAGATATAGCTTTTCTAATATGTTTCATTGGCATCTGATCAAGGATGTCTTTAAGTCTCTCATCAGTTGTCAAATGATATAACTGTTTAGCAGTCTGAACATAGAAGTCATGTTGTATTTCTACTGGTATTAGCCCCACAAGCCTCCCTGTCTGGCTGTCTTTAGAAATAGCACCTAGATGCTGCCAACCATTGTTAGACCCGTCTATGGGCACTGGAAGGTGGCTAACGTGGATTCTATTATCTTTGACTGCTCTTTGGTAATCAAACCACTCAAAGCAACAGGCTAGGAATGACACAGATTTCTCTGCTATATCTGCTACGATACCTCTCCTACCCATTTCGACAATAACTTCCATGTTATCGTTAGTCCACCTTACCCTGTCCTCAAGGGTAAACTTATCTACGCTTATAGACTCTAGCTTTTCTTCTTCTAGGTATCCTGCGTAGTCAGCCTCACACCAGTCAGGTATCTCGTCTATGTTATAACTCTGGTTGAATGTATTGGCTGTGTGTACAGCTAACCAGAAGAGACCATCCTCTGTCATAGGTTTACCCCTAGCAAAGGTCATCATACCTCTGGCTAGGTCAGATCCTTGATAGTTTAGGAAGGACTCTGAGTAGTATAACCTACCCCTATAGTCTGCTTGCATGAACTGATAGAAGACATCGTGATCATAGAGCAGCTTAGCTTTAGTGGTAATGAAACCCCATTCTACCAGCTTGCTTCTACGTTTCATTTCTTTAGCATCATTATCATCTATTGGTGTTGATGACACAAATGCATCTTTGTTTTCTATCAGAGTATCATATACACGCTGGTTGATTCTCCATCCAGTGCGTTGTAGTTTGTTTACTGAAGTAACCCAAGGGGTTCCAATCATAGGTTCAAACCTTGCGTTGTCTTCTTCTGTCCACTCTTTGATTACAGGTTCACCGTCCTGTTGTATGATCTTTGATATTCTATCTGGTCTTTCTAACACAGTGTGTGTCAAAGAGATCCTCATCATTGCCTCTGGTATATCGGCAAGGTCTATCCATTTAGCTGTAGCTGATACAATATAGCTAGTATCCCTTGTCTTCGGGTAGTATATGTCTATGTATCCACAGTTATAGAACGCTTCTATAAAGAGATCACCCAACCTCACATGCATGTTCCAGGGTAACCCAGGGGGTTCCCTTTTGATTACACGTGCTATACGTTGACCTATTGCTGTAGATACAGCTGTCAACTGTGCAGTCCCTGCAGGACTATCTGAGGTATCGTAGGTGAATCTCATTTGTATTGTTTGGAAAGCCACGTTTACTAGTCGTGGCATCTCCTCTTTATATTCTTTATACAATCTCAGAAGTACACCACCTGAGTTTGCCTTAGGGTTATTTGGATTAACCCTTGAGACCTTATCAATTAGGTACTCTGAGATGTTATCGAATGGATTCATACAATCCTCTTTCTGTTATTATATTGTAAAGTAATCGTCAAATCCACCAGATGCTATTAGCCTAGTGGTTTTGTTGTTGTATGTAGCGGATCCTGCAGGTCCAGTAAGTCCTGTGAATCTGGACTTGAGTACCTTGAACTTGATTGTGTTTCGTTCTGACTCTGACTCTGCAACGAGGTTCCTTGAAAAGGCAATGATGTCGAACGAGATCTGCTTGATCGAACCACTGCCTTTGATATCATCGATAGATGCGATGTTCCCTTCCTCAAAACTCTTACCTCCTTGTGCCTTACGTAGGTGACTGATAAGACCCAGCCATACATTGTGTTTCTTAACAACCTTAAGTAGGTCAGACATTACTTTGTCTATCGCTTCGTTCCCAGATAACCCTTCAGAGCCTTCCGATACCGCGATAGTAATGTGATCAAGAACGAGGTACTTGCAACCCATAAGGGCCATGTATTCGATCTTGTCAATAAGAGATGCGTCCCCAACGGAGCCTTGGTGATCCAAGAGAACCAGTCGCTCGTCACCAAACACAGCTTCGTATCCTGATCGCAATTCACTTTCACTAGTTGGTGGAGGATCCATGATGTTGCGTTTAAGTTGCATTGAGATAAACTTTTCGGCTGTATCTCCAACACTTTCTTCCAAACTAATGAGTCCAACCTTATCACTTGTCTTAGCAAGCAGGTCAAGAATAATCTCTTTAATGACAGTAGACTTACCACTACCAGTGCCAGAGGTAAACAAAGTAATCTCACCATATCTTATCCCCTTGAGTTTTTCATTGAGTCCTTGAAGACAATCAGGGTAAGGAACCGACTCAACATTCTGGCGTTCCTTGAGCTTTTCCCAGACTGCTTCGCCCATGATAATTCCTGCAGGGGACCACGTTTTAGCCCCCCATATACTTTCCACGATAGCATCTGGTCCATGCTTGAGGAAGAGTTCTGATGGGTCTTTGCATCCTTTAAGTGACGCAACCTTACATCTCCCCGTACCCACGATACGTGCCGCTTTCTCCACAGCTTGCGATCCAGCTTCGTCTGAGTCGAACATGAGTATGACAGACTCATACTTAGATATCCACTCCCGCTGCGCCAGAAGTGTATTGATTCCTGAAGCACTGGGAAGAGATACAACAGGGTAGACCCTTCCATACTTTTGTTTATATGCCTGAGCAACAGCGAGTGCATCCAACTCCCCCTCGGTGATGACGAGCATTTTGCTACCCACCGACTGTTCCTGACCGAATAGTTCCACATCTTTAAAATCTCCATGAACACTAAATGTTTTAGGTAGTTTTCGTTCTTTGTATGCTACGATCTTACCGTTCTTTGTGTATGGGTAGAAGTGGGATTGAGGTAGTCCTTCTGGGGTTACACTCATTTTTACTTTAAAGTAATCTACTATTTCTTTAGAGATACCACGAGAAGAAATACCATAGCTACGATAAGAATCGATATCGGAGAATCTAGTAAGCTCATTAAAGGTGGCGGGTTCATAACTATCCATTTCTGTTTCTACTTTCTTTGATTTGCCACAGCTGAAGCAATGTCCTACTCCATCACTGTATGTTGTAAATGCATCGGAGCTACCACATCCAGGGAATGGGCAGGGTCCTCTAGTATATCTTTTGTCATCCATCTAGTTCCATCTTTCTTCTTTAGCTTGACGATTTAGTTTCCTCTTGTAACTCGCTTCTCGTTTCTTGTTGAGTCTCTTCTGCTTGATTATCTTCATACTCTCGTACTCTGATGTCAAGGAACTCTCCTCCTCGTTTAACGATTCGCTTTTCAAGTTTGATGTTGTAAACTTTATTGTCATTGAAATCCTCATACACTCCTTGGTATGTGTCTAGTATTGGTTTAATTACGTTATCCAGATCTGCTCCTCTATTAGATAGACCTGCTGTAATGTTAAAGGTAACTTGACCAGCCCCGAAAGGCCAGTCAGTTCCTATAAGCTCATCACGAATCTGGTTCTGATACTCCAGATAATCCGCTGACTTGAACGTTGTCTTCCCCCTTCGGTTCCACATCTTGTTCGCACTCAGGGGTTTGATTGAGAAGTAATGACTCATCTGGTTCATCCTTACTCACCTCCTTTAGTTCATCCCATGTAGTCAGCATAGTAAGTAGTTTACGACTAAGCCAAGGGTCACCTGCATTGTTTTCTTTCCAGGCTTTCTCAACAGCTGCCCATCGTTGACCCATAGGTATACCGTCTAATAGTTTAGCTGCAGTCTTTGGACCTATACCGTGTATTCCTGGTATGTTATCACTGTTGTCACCAGTCAAGCATTGTAACATTAAGTTTAGATCTGCTTGATCATCGTTAACAAACTCATGGGTTTTCTTAGTATAGTTGTAGTGATGACCTGGAATTTGTTTAAGGTCTTTATCAATACCACAGATAACAAAGTCTAGTTCTAATTCACGAGCTTCGTAAGCCCATATACATACTAGATCATCTGCTTCCATACCATCTGCTTCTATCCCACCCCACTTTTCTTTCATATAACTATGACCGTAGTTAAGGGACTCTTTTATTTCCTCTTTTAAGGACGGTCTGGTGCCCTTGTAGGGGGCATAGAGGTCTTTCCGGTAGTTCCCCCTGCCTTTGAGGGCTACACGGCACTCCTGAGGCTCTGAGAAGGCGTATGCGATACATTGATTTACAGTAGTATCGATTACTTTTCTGATCTCTGCTTTATCAGAGTTGCTGTAAGCAGCCCTGAAGTAGATAGAGTCAGCGTCAATTAAGGCTAATGCCATTACGTTTTCCTTTTATCTATAGACAACATCGATACCCCATTCCTTTACTTTATTTTCTAAAGGGTAGGGGTCCCAGATGTCTCTTTCATATTGCACTGCTGCGAGAAGATGGAGAATGATGTATCCTTTTGAAGTATAGTAGTAACGCAATACATCAAACCATTCTCTCGGTTCAACACCGTCTGGTTTTGGGTGGAAGGATACGATGTACCCTGGGTATTCAATTGATTGTTCATAGGGTACTTCCTTTATATTAGTGGACATCTGCGTAGCTAGTTCCGATAACATAATCACCACCTTCCATACAAGTAACACCAAACATCTCTGGACCTTTCTTAAAAGATTCCTGAAGTATCTCACCGACACGATCTGCATCATCAGGATGTGACACATAAGCGATCTCATCGTGATAGAACAAGCGTGGCTCTGCACGTAGCTTTTCTTCGTCAATCTTATTCATAGCATAAGACAATGCAGACTTACAGGTAATACCTTCAGCAGTTTGCAGCAAGTAGTTAAGTGCTTGGTATTCACCAGACACAAACACAGGTCTACCATCAAGGCCAGGGAACCAACCCTCACCTGTTGCATATTGTGTGCTGCGCCATACTTCACCTAGTTTATCTTTAAGTTCTTTCAACCCTTTGATTCCTTTGGCAAAATCTTCACGTGACTTCTTACCAGCATTAGCATTAGACTTACCAGTTAGGATAGAACCTAGCTTAGCATCACCAGCACCAAACAAATAAGCATAGAGATAGTTCTTTGCTACAGGTCTGGAACAGCCAAGTGCGTCTGCATTACGTTGGTGTTGATCACCATAGATTACCTCATTAGTAAACTCATCGTTGTTTACATAGTGACACAGACCACGTAGCTGGTTGCCAGAACTGTCTGCACCTACAACCTTCCAGTCTTCATCAGGTATGAATAGCTCACGTAACTCTTTACCCCAGGGTGCATTGACTCCTGGAAGATTCACGATTACTTCATGTCTGCAACGGAATGTTTGAGTACCGATAGTCCACATGTTACCATGTATACGTCCAGCTTCTAGGGTCTCAAGCCAGCCTTTAATTACAGAGCTACGGTTACGTAGAGTGTAATACTCACTGATCATTTTACCCATATCACCTAGTTTTTCTAGGGATGTATCAGTAATCTTTGGTCCTACGGTTACCCATTCACGACCAATCTTCTTTCGATTGTACTCATCTGGCTTCCAACCTACAGTTAGCAACCAGTCCTTTACAAGTTCCATAGATCCTAGTGTACT
>Ga0213868_10001187_pt1 | contig 25133 bp, 46 predicted proteins | sample PICome_9_FD_160087 | JGI IMG/M metagenome (GOLD analysis project Ga0213868, IMG submission 160087) | Coastal seawater microbial communities near Pivers Island, North Carolina, United States - PICO127 | ecosystem: Environmental > Aquatic > Marine > Coastal | place: USA: North Carolina... | reverse complement strand
AGAGGTGATGAGTGTGAACAAGGAAAGAGTTAACACCATTGTTGATGGTATTGTTGAGAAAACTAAAAATAGAAGCGTAAAAGGAGAGCAAACGAATCCCCAGAAACTTGCTGACAACGCAATATCATACTTAGAGGGTTCGAAATTATTTCAAGAAGCTAATGATACTGAACGAGAAACCATACTCAGAGACGTTAGTAAAAAACTAGGCGTTGAAATAACTCCACCTACAGCTAAAAAACTTTTAGGCATCAAAAGAATAGGTAAGCCTACCACAATAAAAGTTGCAAGCGATTATTCTGCTATGAAGAAAGATCTTCGTAAAGAACAAAAAATCGCTAGAGACGCAAAGAACGATGTTAACAAAAGGAGAAAGGGATTGCAGGGTGCAATTGATGCAGTATTAAAAGCAGGAAACATTACAACTAAAAAAGCAAACTCGTTGCTCAAAAAAGTTTCTAATGTAAATCTATACAATGCTAAAAAAGTTCAAGATGTAATTGATTTTACTGAAAGAGCAATGAATGATGCAGAGTATTCTAACAAGTTAGAGAAGGCAAACAAGCTTCAAAAAATAATAAAGAAAAAACTAAAAGGAAAAGAAGCAGGTTTATCTGATGCTGCTAAAGAGTTTGTGAAAGTAAACCCAAGCAATGTATCAGACATTGATAATTATTTAGAAAAAGCCGAAGCCGTAAACAAAGGACTAACACCTACTAGGAAACCTTCTAAGGGCGAATTAAAAGTAACTAAGCCCTTTGATATCAAAAAGATAACAGAGTACTCTAAGAAAGAGGTAGAGGCAGAGTCTAAAAGAAACTATGAGCTTGCTAAAGAATCATTTCAACAGTTAACAGGTACAGAAGCAGGAGATTTAACACTAGAAGAGATTAGAGAGGCTTTAAATGAAGTGGAGGGGAAAACAATGACTCCTGAAGCTAAAAAAGAATTAGAAAACAAAAAGAAAGAAATTATAGATAAAGCTGTAAATAATGCTTTCAAGAATACTAAAATTAATATTAAAGGAGCTATAGAGTCAGGCGACATAAAAGTTACCAAAGCACAAAAGACTTTGATTAATAACTTTTTAAACATGGATTTAAGCACAATGTCTACTGAGTCCAAAATGAAAGCTCTTGATGCGATTGTAAACTTTGAATTAAATCAATCTACAGGCGGAATGCAGGCGGCTCTAGACAGGCAAGTTGGGGACGTAGAAATGAATCGTATTAAAAATAAAAATATTAAGTCTAGTGAAAAAAGCACGGCCCTAGGTAGAATTTGGAATAAAACTATATCAACGTTGCCAAATGCTTTTGAGCTTGTTTTTCAATCTCAACAAAAAGCACGAGCTGTTATGAAAGCTATGGGTATTGATGGGGTTATAAACGGTTCGGCTAAAGCGCAAACTGAAGCATCAAATGTAGAGAATGATTACGCCAACGCTTTTGCTAAAAAGAAAATGCAACAAGGAATATACTTTGATGTATCTAACGATATGCAGAGAGGCATACTAGGGGAAGTTAGAAGAGTTTCTCCAGGAACTGAAGCTGAACAACAGGCTGAATTTGAAAAAAGCAAAAAGTTAATTAAAGAAACTTATGAAGCTCTTTTAAAATCTACTAATAAAATTCAGCAAAGAAAGGGAGAGGCTATAAAAGAACAGTATAATAAAATATTAAAAGACTCAAAAACAATTTCTGAAGTAGAAAGCAAGGCAGATCCTGCAAACCTTCAGGGTGTTGAGTATGTAACAAAAGTGTGGGCAGAAAAATACAACGAATTAGCTGACGTATCTTTAAACGTATATAACAGAAATTTAGGTAACGATATTAATTATACTCCAAGAAACTTTCAAAACTTAAAAGAAGGAAAAGAAGTAAGAGATATAACAGAGCCTATGTTTGACCCCAGTGGTCTTAGAAAAAATGCTTACGACAAAGAAACAGGTGTTTTGAAGCCTGCGATAAAACCTGATGCTCTTCCAAGTGGAAAGGTTTTGAATTTAGGATTTGACTCTCAAAACATGAATAATTATAAAGCGGCTTTGACAGATTTATACACGGCCTCTTCAATCCAGCAAATAAAGGGAGCTAGAGAATCTAAAGCCTTTAATGATGTTTTTGTAAATGAAGGTTCTAAAGATATCATAAACGAAAGAATCAATAATTATGTTGATGCGAAAAGAGGTAAGAGTTATGCAAGTGAAAATCAAAAAAGATTTTTAAGAAGACTTAACAGGGTTGCTACTTTAGGTGTTTCTAGAGTTTTGGGTGGGCCTACCCAAATATTAAAACAGGTTGTACCAATATTTAATACAGGCGTAAATGCAGGCATAGTAAACACAATTCAGGCAGCTAATTTAATGTTTAATCCTGATGTTAGAAATGCTATAAAAAACTCAGGATTACCTATTGCAAATAGGGGGCTTCAATCTCAAGCGGATATTGAAGGGATTGATACTAAAATGACGAAAAAAGCAAACACGGCAGGAGGAAAAATTGTAGATGCTGCTGATAAAATAAACAAAAAAACTATAGAGGCTTTTCTAGTTGCTCCTGATGTTGCTACGGCTCAGGCTTCTTTTATAGCCTATTATTTAAATGCCATGAATAAAAAAGGCATTAAAACAAGTGATATAGATTTTACAAAACCATTAGACAAAGAAGCTGCTCAATTTGCACAACAACAAGTAGATAGACAACAAAATGCTTCTGACCAAGATTTACAGGGTGAACTATTCACTAGTAAAAATCCATATACACAAGTAGCTCGTAAGGTTTTCTTTCCATTTGCAAACTTTTTGTTAAATCAAAAAACAAGAATGTATTCAGATGTTAACACGCTTGTAAACAACCCAACAGCCTTACCTGGAGATAAGACTAGAGCGGCAAAATCACTAGGTGGCCTTGCCGTTGAAACGATTATGTTTAATGCATTAGGTTTAGGTATAACACAAACTCTAAGCAAACTAGCTCGCATGGTTTCAGGTGAAGAAGAAGATGACCCTAATCTAAACAGAGTTCAAAACATGCTAAAAAAAGAAGAGGCAGAAGAAAAGCAATTCATGAGTAGGGTAAGAGGAAGATTAGGCAACATGATAGCAGATGTTTTAGTTCCTGTTCCTGTTTTAAATGATGAAACATTAAATCAGATTAATGGATTGATGAGTCTTTTTCAGGATGGAGAAGATGACCCTTTTAAGTTTTTTGCAAAAACAGATAAGAAGCTAGTGGATCAATTAGGAACATTAGGTATTCCAATAAATAAAGCTAATATTTTGAAAGACATGATAATGACTATTCAGTCAGGAGAAATGAAAGGAGAATACATGGGAAGGTCTTACTCTAAAGAGCTATCGCCTGAAGCAATTGACAGACTGAAATATGTTGCGACAGCTTATGCAATGCATTCTGTTGGAGTTCCTATGCTTAACTTGAGTGAAGTGGGTTATATATCTGAAAGAGCTTTTAAAAATATTTCTAAAATGACTCCAAAGGAAGAGAAATATAATATTGAAACTGATGCTGTGAACAGACTAGAGGATAGAGGTATAAAAAAACCTAGTCAAAAATTAATAGACCAAGAAAAGAAAAGAATTAGAAAAGAAAACAAGGGTCAAACTACTCCAAGAAAACGTGATGGTAAATCTTTTAAACCAAGTAGTAGTGGTGGAGGTTCATTTAAACCAAGTAGTGGTAGTGGAGGTTCATTTAAACCTAAGTCTTTTGGAAACTAGTTTTGTCTAGAAGTTGCTGAAGCTTTCTAATAAGCTTGTAGTTCGGTTTCTTCTTTAGTTTCTCTTCGAGTATTTGTTTGTTAATGTGTTCCTTCATTTTCTATTTCTTTTTGTAAACATGCGAGCGCACGCCAAGCAACTTTAGCGGTATGACGAATTCCATCATCATCGATTGTGCCTGCGTCAATTAGGTGTCTAGCAAGAGCATCATAATCATCAGTAGATTTATTACGATCCCAATGCAATGGTTTGTCTGGGTGGTGTTGTTTGTTTCCTTGTAAGGAAACTTTTGAAACTTCCATAATAGCATCAGGGAAGTATTTTAAAACACCTGTAAACACAGGTCTTTCTTTTCTGTCTTTTGCGTTCATGAGAATATTAATCTATAAATATTAGACCAAATAAAATATGTTGCCATGAGTACAATAACCCATGCAAATATTTTAGTGTATTTTTCTTTTTTCATAATTAAAATATGTGTGTTAATCTTGCTACTTGCCCATGCTCTTTAGAATGTACGAAGCCCTCTACGGCTTTAACACCTCCTACACCATAACCGTTCCTATGATGCCATGAGTCTGTTCCACTTGGAGAGCGAAGAGACTCTACCGTTATTCCATGATAGTCTTTACTCTGTTTGTGATGAACGTGATGCGTGTATACATATCTATGTTTTGTTTCAGCCCACTCCTGAGAAAACTCATTAGCCATTATTAGTGGAAGGTCAGCTAATTTAGCTCCATCTCCATGAGTAGTTCCTATTAGGTTTTTTCCATAAACAAACCCTTTTCTGTGAGCTATACTGCAATCAAATGTGATGTTCTTACACTTTCTAAACCAAGACTGTATTGAGTCTGACAACATAAAACCAGACATGTAATCGTGATTACTTGGATTATATACGAAGTGTACATCTGCTACACCTATTAATGTTTCTAATATATCTACATATAGCTTTTTAGCTGTAAGAAAATTATCATACCACATTCCGTGTGTGTCTTGTGGAGTTCCAGCTGTGGTAACTCTTTTAGGGGTGTCAATATGGAGGATATCGTTTCCTCCGACAAAAAGTATTTTATCTATATTAAATCCGTTTGATTTTTCTAATATTCCTTTTACACCTTTTTTAACTCTTTTGACTGCGATTTGAGAGTCATAATCTTCACCTGTCTCAAAGCTAGAGGAAAGTTTTCCTATATGAATATCCGCAGGGTCTATAACCAATAAGTGTCCATTCTCGCATTTTTTTCTTTTAACTTTTTTATAGCTTGGAGAATGTTTATCCATTGCAGCTATGATATCGTCTCTAAGTTTTTCTGGAGACACTCCTTTGTTTTTTACATGTAAGGAGAAGTGTTTTCCTTTATGCCAATAATGATCGACATCTTTCATTGGAATGCCTGTAAGCTCGCACTCCTTTTGTAAAGCCCTGTGTTTTTGTATTAACTCGTACTCTACTTCGTTTAACCTTGGTCTAAATTTCATCTTCTGTTAATTTTTGCGTCTCACGCAAAACAGACTGAAGCTCTCTAATTGAGGCATTCAAAGAAATATAGTCCTCATCCATCAATGATTCGTATATGTCATCGGTTAAGTTGTTGATGTTTTTCATCAACAGATTGATAAAGTTAATTGAGTTCCTACTGTTTTTGTGTATTGACATTTGTAATGGTGTTTCCTAAAGTTACAAATATCTATACTAAATTCTTTCAATAGTTATTAACGATCCATACTAAATAACAAATGCTTACCTACGTTAGTGTCTATCTTTGTTATTATCCTATATATAGCTCTAGACTTCTTTTTTACTTCTTCACGCTCTGATTTAGGTGAATCTGTACCTAAATTTGTATACATAGTGCAATCTATTCTAAATAATTCGTCTATTTTTCTTTTATTTGACCAAGTTTTAAATTCTAAAATCTTGTTAATATCTTCATAATTGTAGTCCATATCTTATTATATTAATGTTAAAAACTCTGCTTGAAGCTCTTTAATTTCTTGTATTATTTGTTCTTTTCTTATGTCTCCCTGAGCTATTCTGTTACATGACTTATTATATATTTCATGCAAACTTTTGTCAGATTTTAGCAAGAAATCAAAATCTTTAATACCGTGTATTACCGAAGCGTGATTCTTGTCGAACTCTTTTGCAATTGATTGAAAGGAAAAGCCGTGAACGTTTCTTAATATATAATAAGCTATTCTTCTAGCATCAACATACTCTCTTCGTCTTGTCTTGGCTTTAAGGTCATGAAGCCCAGATGAAAATTGAACTGCATTTACAACAAGCTCAAATACTTTGCTTTGTCTCATTTTATATGAATGTTTGCGTTTATTGAATCTAAATATTGATCTACATTTATATCGTAAACATCCACAAGGACAATAGGCCCCTCCTCATCCCTATAATAATCTATAGCAAAAAACACAGGGTCTCCATTATCATTATTAACGTGTCCTGTTTTATTTTTTATCTGTCCCCTTGTTGATTGTGTTCCATACATTTTATCTACAAGGCTAGCGATTTTAATTGATGTTCCGTTTTTAAATTCTTGCATTTGTGAAATAAAGAATTCATCTATTTCAAACTCCTCCTCTGTACACTTCTGTTTTGACTCCATGTTTTTTTAGTTCTTTTAGTCTATATTCTTGTATGGCAGACACCCTGCCACTTGGCTTTTTTATTTCTGAAAACAACACATCACAGTTTGGTGGTATAGCCACGATATCTGGTATGCCGTTTTTGTTTGTTTTAATTAGCTTTATGACGTAATATCCCTCAGCTTCTAATTGTTTAATTCTTTTCGCTTGTATTTGTTGTTCTGTCATTATTATAGTCAAGTATAAATCCCAACGCTACAATCAAGTTCATAGCTAATGAAGATAATCCCTCAATAAAACTACCAAATGAGTGTATAGATAAATGTATGTGACCCACCATCCAAAATGGGATGGCTAAATTCTGGCTAATCCAAATTAATAAAAATTTTATAAATTTCATTTATTAAATGTTCTAAAGTTACATAATTGCTTTGGTACTCTATAAAATACATCAGTTCCAAAACGGTGTATTGTGTTAATTTGTTTTATTTCTTTATACTTTTCTTGATAAATAATATTACTTGTACAATATAAAAATGAATTGTTTTTTCTACACAACAGAAAATAATAAAATAATCCTTCATTACAATACTTTTTTTTCCTACCTAAAAAAGAAACTGTATTAAATGGAAAGCTGTCTAAATCAGTAAAAAAAGTATTTTTAACTTCTGCTTCTATTCTATATTTTAATCCATCTTTATACGCAATTATATCTATATCAAAATCTTCTTGGTTTTTTTCTTCTATAGTAAAATTCTTTTTTAATAAATATTTTTTTATTTTATTAATTGCAAACTTATCATTTGCATCATAACTATCTTGTCTAAATTCACCTGCCTTTGTTCTCATGATTTAATTTAAAGTTAATAAATCTCGCTTGAAATGATTTAAAGTGTAGTCTTTCTTCTTGCTCACAGATTTGTATATTTTACTTTCTATACCACCTTCCGTAAAAATCCAAAACACTTCATTCTCAAGTCTTTCTTTTGTAGTCATTCTATCTCTAGACTGCCAATAACTAGTTGCACTAAAATCAATATTATAATATATAAGATACTTGGCATTTCGTAAGGATATACCCTCACGACCTGACACAATTTGTAAGGCTATAGACTTACTTGTGGTATTAAACTCTTCAAGATCAGTGCAGATTTCTTCTCCAAAAACTTTTTTTAAGGCATTTAACTCTTCTTTGAATTTATAAAATATTCCTATTTTACTACAACAAAAATTATCGTATATGTATTGAGCTTTAAAAGTATCTATAACCATTGAGTTTCCACTTTCAAATTTTACAGTTCCGCTATACATTTGATGTAACTTCTGCATAAGCTTTACGCTTGTGTCCGCAAGTATAACTTCATCAGCCCCTTCAACTACTAAATCTTTTTTTAGTTTAGAGCATAATGAATGTATTATATCAGGAGCATCAACAAACAAAACCTTCTCTTTAATAGAAGACTCAAAGCCTGCTTCTTTTTGTGTGTATGAAATTGTATAAGGTTTCATTTCGTCTATTATAGTGTCCTTAGCATTTGAATAATCATTAACCATGAATCCACCAATTCTTTTAGTGGTTACTCTAACATACTCTCTAGCGAACTTATAAAAGTTTGAATACTTATTGAAAGGATTGTTTGGTATGCCATACACCTGGTGATACATTTGACTGTAACTCTCAGGTGTTGGCGTACCTGATAGCAAAATAACGTAACAATTATTTTTGCGTATTAAATCACGAACTTGCTTTGCTCGTTTACTTGGTTTCGGAAACGCACCCATGCCGTGAGCTTCGTCACATACAATAGCACCCCAACCTTTTGGCTCTACCTTATGCAGAGACTCATAATTAATTACTTGAATACTGTAGCTTGGATTTAAAAGCTCGTAGTCTTTTTCAATGCTACTTATCGCCTTCTTCTTGGTGATGAACAACACATTGTTCACACTCATCATTTTATTTATTATTCCTAATGAGGTAAGTGTTTTACCTGTCCTAACTTCCATAGACAAGTATAAAAACTTTTTAGACAGTAACACTTGTGTTCCCTTGTCTATTATGTTTTGCTGGTAATCTCTAAATTGAATCATATTCGTGTCTTATTTCTTTAAGTACTTGACATTTTTCATAGTCCTCAATCTCTTCAAAATAATACATTAAATCATCTATAACTTTTGTTGTTATAGGTTTTGTAATGTCATGAATGAAGAAGCTGAAGTCCGTGAATGACAATTCAGAAAAAGGCACTTTATAAACTACTATGTCGTAGGAATTTATCATTCCCCAATGTATTTCATCTTGTTGATCAAATATCTCCATAAGTTTTTTTTAAGTATCGATAAACCTTTGGCAATTGTTCTGACGCTTTTTTTTGTGTTTTATACGTCACACTACCAAGAGTTTCTTTACTGTATAAAGTTAAGCCTTTTTCTTTACAATACCTTGAAGGCTTCCCCTCTGTAGAGATGCCTCCTTTTCGTATTGCTATTTTACATTCACCGCTATTATTCAATGGTTGTATGTAAACTTGAAAATCGTTTTCAATACACCACTTAAAATCAGAATACAAACTTTCCTTCATCTTTTTTCTTTTTTGTTTTATCAGTTAGAAATATAATCCATCTTCCGTTCAAGTCTCTACCATCATCTGGTTTTTGACTTGTCTTAAATAAAGCAAAAGAATTTAACCAACGATAAAATTCTGTACGAGATATTGTACGTTTTGCTTTAGGAGCAAAGTCAGGATTATCTGCAATAAACTCTAAGTACAAATCATTCTTATAAATTTTCTCATCGTACTTTATTGCCTCGTTGACATACTCATTATCAAACAATCCACACCACTCTACAAATTCGTGACAAGTATCAGCTGACAAGTGTCTAACAGTTTGATTTTTAAAGTTACCTTTAATAAGACCTTTTGTTAGATAGAACATTAAATTTTCAACCATATAATTATCAAAAGCACACCACTCATCTTCATTCCATTCAGAAAACAAAAGCTTTCCAAACTCAACCAATGGTGTAAAGTCTTTTGTGTAAAACTGAGCAAATTCTAACTCCCATTTTCTTCTCTCAAAAGAATTACCCCTACCCTTTATAGCGTAGTTTGTGGTGATTGCAACCTTTGGTGATTTACTAAATGGTATCTTAATTGCATCCTTGTTTTTCTTTTCTAGGGTAAGCCCCTCAGTTACAACGCTAAACAACCTTTCAAAATCAAAGTGTTTTTTAACATCATCAAAACAAAGTATTTGTGTGTCTGCACTTACCAATTGATATGCGAAGCTCTTTTCGAAATTAAATGCCTTGCCATCAATAACAACTAACTTTTTCATTTGAGATAGTGCATTGATAAACAAACCCTTACCTGTACCCCCTTCAGGATTTTCAGATATAACTTCGTCATTCAAAATTATTGCAGGACAATAAGAAAGATTTTTGTATGCATGTAGCATATATCCTATCGTACTTCTCATAGATAGTATAGTCTGTTTATCGCCTCCTGAAATATTTTTAATAAATGATTTGTAGTCACAGTCAAATGAATCACACATATCAAAGTCACGATCAATAACTTGATCTTTCCAAACATATCCACCTAAATCAAGATAATCAATTGTTGTTTTCTTATCTTTTGTTACTTTAACAGCACAGTTTCTATAGTAAAGGTAGGCTGTGTCTTTGTCGTCTTCAATAAAATAAACATCAACAGTTCCAAGTAGTGACAAAAACTCTTCTCTAAAAAACCTAGTCTTATCTGCAAAGTAATTGTATACAGACATATCATCTAAGTCCTCTAAGTAACCAAGAACAAAGTCTTTTATCTCTTCTTCAGTTGTGTGGTCAATTAAATTATTTGTAACACGCACAAATATAAAGTGCTTACTTCCTTCTGGACAAAACTTAAAGAACCCATGGTCTTCTAAGAACTGTCTAAACAAATAGTGTATTATTGTTATAACCCCTTTCTCACTCTTACTCCAAAATCTTTTTTCGCTTTCATCTTCTTCAATCGAAGTAATGACTGAGTCAATTACTGCGTCTTCAATTTGGGATTCCGCTAACTGAAGACGTATCTCCTTTTTTGACACTCCACGTTTTAATTTCATCCTAACCTGGTTTACTCTATCTTCATCTTCATAATACTTTGAACCAAAGTTTTGAGTTTGTGAGTAAGCCGAGTTTATGGTTGTTTTAATTTCTGATAAGCTGAAATCATTAGATTGAAACTGAGACATAATATACTCAGCCAAAGACCTACTGACTCCATAATCGTTAAAGGCTGCCGCAAGTATGTATATGTTATTATTTCTTTCTCCATCAACCATTCCATACTTCTTTGTCCACCACTTCATTAAGATATCTACAATCTTATTCTCATCAGTAACAGGTATTGTTGGTCTAGACGAATACTTATCAACTACCTTGTACTCTTGTTCCTCTATCTTATCCCATAAGTTAGAATTCTCATTTATATATATCAAAGGATCGTAAGACTCATAACACACTCTTGATACATTCTTGCTTGTCTTATCAAAATATTGTGAATTGAAATATCTTTCTAAAGACATAAAATAATTTTTATGATTATTAGGTTCCTTAGGTATCTTAACCAAAGCTTTCAATCCGTTGCCACTTGGAGACACAAATGCAGAATAAACATATCTGTCTTTTGATAGTCTTTCCTTCTCTGACATCATATCTTTTTTAGTTTTGTAGCCATCAAAGTCTAGACAAATAAATCCGCTATGTTGCGTAATGCTATCATCGTTTCTCTTGTTGAACATTCCAGAGAAACAGATAGCAGGTAGGTTCTTTTTCAACTCCTGCCGAACTTCTTTGTTTTTCTCGGAGCGTATTTGTTTTATAAGCTCTTTCGAAGTACCTTCTTTTATTCTTACAAGTATTGAATCAATGTCTCTGAAGAATGGAGTTGAGGTATCTTTTATGTTCCTAAATATAGTAACTTGATTTTGTTCCATGTCGTTTTTTTTCTGCTATATACTATATATATATTTTTATTATATTTTATTTTAATTTGCCACATCTAAGGAAAATAATTGACATTTTCAACATAGACGAGAGAAAATAAGGGGGGAGTCAACCACGAACCCCCCCTATCTTCATGATTGGTTAGAATGGTAAGTCTGCCTCTTGTACAGGCGCTTGGTTGGGAGCAGTATCTGTTCCGTTCGCCTTTTTCTTTGGCACAAAAGTGTCAAGTTCAATGTAAGGGTTACCCCCTTTGCTATTAAGCACGTTGCGGTTTACCCATCCATTTTTTTGATTGTTATTTAAAAATGTAATCGCATCATCAACTTTTACGCTAATGTTTCCAATTACGAACTCTGGTGCGTTCTCTCTACGTTTGAAGAGAAATCCGTCTGCAAATACTTTGTCTTGTGACATAATTATAGTATTAAGTTTGAGTGCTGAGTTGGAGCAGCACATCTGACTCCATAAGATGATGAGTGTGAACAGTTTTAAAACTCTTCACGCTCTATGTATTGTGTAATGTCTTCTGATGAATCTTCAGCAAAGAATGTCTTGTATACCTCTATAGCTTTTAAAACCTTCTCTCTACCTCTTAAAATAGCTTCTGTAGAAGGTGTAGCTATCTTGAGCTTTAGTGTTGACTTGTCTATAATGTAGAACTCTACAGGTTTACTGAACAGTTGTCCGTATATATATGCTTGACTGTCATAATTATAGTCATTTGCACTCCACTTCCACTTATCGATATTACTTGTAGTCTTGATGTCGATAATTTTAGTGTCTGTAATTATATCGGCCTTACCTTTCCATTCCATTCCGAAGATAGTAGCAACTGCAGGCTGTTCATATTGATTACCCTCGGCATAGATATCTGTGTACATTTCAAAGTTAGACTTCATAGCATCAACCCATGTGTTTACCTTGTCAACTTCCTTGGTTAACAATACATCGTATGGATCAAGCTCATTGTCTTTTATATATTCTTTGAATGCTTTTGTAGCTCTACTCGATACATCCATTACCTTGTATGAATCTATCTTCTCTGGCTCAAGCATTGCCGTGTGAAAATATCCACCCTCAATAAGTGGCAAGCTTTTCTCACTTTTTCTAAAGTTTCTAGGATTTTTAAGTAAGCTATAAATATCTGAGTTAGATAGATACTGCTTACCTAAAGTACCGTAGTAGTTAGAGTCATCTTTTAGTTGTTCGATTATATTATTTTGCATAATTAGAAAGTTCTTTTTTGATTGCTACTGTTAATGAAAACTTTTGTTCAACCTTTGCGATTGTAGATGAGAACGGTTCGTTCTTATTTGCCTTTACAAAGTTTACTACATCATTCCACTTATCGTGTGTCTTTTTTAGTATTGGCTTTTTAGATGCAGCGGCAGGCTTTTTTGGTGCGGTCTCACTTATATCAGTAAGGTCTTCGCCTGCCCATAAAGAAAGGCCAAGCCCATGCATACCAATAGCCTTTACTGTGCTACGTTGAATTGTCTTGTTTACTGCAAAAGAAGTAATCTTCTCTAAAGGTAATGACTGATTATTGTGTCCCATTATTGGAAGATAGTCTATATGCTCTAGTCCATTAATAGTTATACCTACTTTTACATAGGCAGTAGAGCCATCGCTGAAGTAATTAAGACCTGTGTGTTCTGATTCATATACCGTACGATTACTGTCAGGATATTTATCTTTTACTATTGCCCAGGCGTATGCCCAAGATAAGTAATCAAACCTACCTTTCTTTTCTACCTTGTCTTTTACATTGATTGATGTAAGCTCTTTAAATGTTGACTTTGTGTTTCCCATAATTTACTTTTTAGTTATGTTACTGTATTTATTAATTAAATTGTCTCTCTTAAATTTTAGTGAATCATAATGCTTCTTGTTGTTTCTCGTATTTATTTCGTTTTTAATCTTATCATTAATCTTGTTGATTTTTTTCTGATATAATGACTTGACTATTTCGTGAGCAGCATCAACAAACCCCAACTCCATAAACAAGTCATACTGATCTTGACTCATTTCATGATACTGAAACTGTGCATTGTTTGTACTATATATATTAATAGTGTTATCGTTCTTAGTAATCTTTATACCTTTATATATGTACGCCTCTTCTCTACGAAAATCAAGGCAAGCGCTTTTCCTATGGGATTTTGCTTGTTCCCATATTTGATTCATTGTGTAATTCATTATACTACTTCTTCAGTTGAACACTCTCTAATAGCCGTGTCTATAAAATAGTCAACATCTACATCTCCAGTTTCTTGAAGTTTTTGTATTCCATACTCAACACCTTGACGTGCTATATTATATCCATTCTCTGCCATCAAGTCCACAATCTGAACGATTGTCATTGGTCTTTCATAGCATAGTGTATATAATAAAAACCTAGAAGTAGAAAACTTTGTTGACCTGTTTTTAGTAAACATTTGCTCTCGTGTAATGCTCATCTCTTTACAGACGTAATCAACGTACCTATTAAATATTCCTCTTTTCATTTGATTTGTTTTTACTTAGATTAAACTTAGTTTCAAATTGTTGGTCAGGACTAAATATTTTTGAGAAAGTTTCAAACAACTCATTAAGTATCTCACGCTGATTGTTGGCGTGATACTCTGATACCCTGTATGTGTCATCTAAAAATTCCCTTAAAGTCTCTGATTGTTGTTCACGTTCTCTGTTGAACATTTCTTTTGATTTTCCCATGATTGTTAAATTAAATTGTGTTTGTAAAAATAATTATAATTTATTTATTATGCAACTTTTATTTGTTTTTTTTTAATGAAAAACCAACCCAACCTTGTTTGTTTGGTTGAACCATTTAGTTGCGTAAAGGTCTGTGTCTGAAGCATCTACATATCCTGCGTCTTTCAAGCTCTGCTTACTATCAAATATTTTAGTGTGTCTGTCCACTTCTTTATTTATCATATGTTTTTGTTTCCCTGAATCACTAAATATTATATCATAGTTCTCAGGAAGATCAGCCTTGTGCATCATATCGACCATGTTTGTGTAGCTATAAAATCGTACATTTGGATTTGCCTTTGCAATTGTTATCCACTTGGCTAGATAACTCCTGGAATAGTAGTCACCACTATCGTGTACCCTTACATAGTCAGGACGTTTCTTTTCTATCTCAGCATTCATAGCGTCAATAAATTCTAAAGTCTTGCTTAGTTGATACCTTTTTTCAAATGCAGGCTGCACGTTACTCCAAACGTACGCACCTTTCTTTGCATAGCAGAACTTGACACACTCGTCAGCCATAGGGCATGTAAGCTTGCCGCTTGCTGACTTGTATGCAGGTATTCCAAAATTAAAAACCCTCAAATTGAGGGCTTTACTTGTTTTCTTTAACTTACTGTTTTGTGTTAATAGATTCATATCTCCATGTTTTTTAATATATGTTCAATTATTTAATCGTCCAACCATTGCCTAGCATCTTGTAGCGTTGAGAGTTTGACACTCCCTCCGTATAGTTATCAGGAACAGTTTGAAGTCTCTCGCATTCAATAGGTGTTAGCTTTCTCCATGTATATCGTTCAGTTATAATACCCTGATTTGGCGAGATTGTTGTAAGGCAATGAGCTTTGTCTATCAATGCTCTGCCACGCCTAGTTGTGCTAGTGGGATACGATAGGTCTAGTCCCTCTCCGATTCCTACTGCAGCATAGCCTTTCTTTGTTGCTTCAGGGAAACAAACCTTGTCGTCAACTCTAATCATTGTACGCTGACTTCTTTCTATACTGTTCCACCATACAGCACCGTCATATCGAGCTGTAAGACAATACGCTTTACCTTTGTTGGTTACCATTCTCTCGTCAACAATAGAACCCTCAAGCTCTCCTTCTGTTTGAATGATGTCTTTAAGCGTTATGTGTTGATTGATTGGATTAAAGATGTAAGGTATATTTGTCCAATAGTATCTCTTCCTGGTTTGTGCAGATACAAGTGCTGAGTCTATGTATATTGCATCAACACCTAACACATCTGATATAGTATCTCTGTGTTCCTTTGTCATCTTTACATTCTCTAGTAAAAAATACTTTGGTTTGAGTTCCCTGACTAATCTGACAAACTCAAAGAATAGTTTACTCCTTGGGTCATCAAAGTTTAAGTTCTTGCCTGCTCTACTAAATCCCTGACATGGGCTACCACCCATGATAAGATCTATCTTTGTGTCAAATCCATCAGAGCTAAAGTGTTCTGATTTTACCTGAGTCACATCCCCAACATGTATCATGTCAGGGTAGTTCTTTCTTGCAATCTTAATAGCGTACTTGTCAATCTCGCTTGCAAAGTAGTTGTCTACTTTGATACCTAGATTATCGAGTGCTATCTGACCACAAGACATTCCGTCAAATAGTGATAGTACATTCATTCTTCTTCTTCTATTATGTCAGCATGCTCACATGCCGAGTTATACACGCTGATACTGTATTGTTCAACGTAATCAATAAAGTTGTTGCACCAAGCTAATTGTTTTTGCATGGCTTCAATGCGTGCGTCTTTGTATTCTTTCATATTATATTCCTTTAGCTGCTTCTTCAAGCGTGTCTCCTATGAATTCGTGGAGGGAACCGAATGCATAGTAACCTGTTTTAAATTCACCCTCTCCATTTATATGTTTTTTAGCAAGATAATAAATATCTCCGTCAACATGCTCAAATTCAGGTTCTTCCCAATGTAATGACGATATAATTTCACCGTCTCTCATAACAAATTCACCACCCCAACCTGTCTCTTCTTCATATGAATAATCAAATGTAGGAATGTCTTTTGTTAATCTCTCTAAGATGGAGTCGGCAACTGGCCCCCAGGCAGATGTAAATCTGTACGTTCCATCGTCATATTCGTTGTCATAGCATCCCCATTTTGTACCCCAATTATGATACGCCCAATCGTACCAATTATTGAAGCCGTACTTGTCGGTTAGGTATTTACTTCTTTCTTCTGTAATCGGATAGGACTTGTACTTAGCAGTTTCGTTTTCTTTCATTTGCTTGATGTACTCTTCCTCTGATACAATCCTTGCAGGACTAGTTGTATTTTCTAGTTCCACAGGCATTGGGACGTAGTATCTACATAGTCCCACTTTAGCTATCTCTTTTAGCTTTTTGTTGAATTTTTCCTCCACAGTTATGAAGGTATAACAATGATTCGGCATAATAAATTAATTTAAAGTTACCTCCGAAGAGGGTCGTCTTTCCGTACTGTCAGTCTTGTTGTAATTTGTTGGTATGATTAACTCTTCTATTAGCGCACCCCAACTTTGACTCACGCATTACAACGTCCTACATTAGCGACAACTAAGGATTATTATTGTGCGTCTAATAATTGTATTGATACATTTTTCCACTTCCCCATTGTGTCTTCGTTTACAAGGAAGTCAATTCTATGTGTCCATCTTTTGTTCATTCTGTCTTGAACAACCCATACTCCGTCCATATCACCTGCTCCACTTACAATAACCTTAGCACCAAAGACAAAGCCTAATGGCTCTAAGTCTCGTGATACTGCTATCCATTTGTGTGATGCAGGATTGTTGGCGTTGATTTTTTTACCACTTGCAGTTATAAGAGGCGTACTATCAGTCTGCCCTTCAACTGCGTGGTATACTGTGGCTGTTACATACTCAACATTGGAGGTCGACATTCCCCCAATGATGAGTGTGAACAAACTAATTATCAAGAGCTTCATTATACTCTTCTTCTAATTGTCTTGTTATCTCTCTTCCTGCTCTTGTATGAAAGCCGTAGCTGTGCAGATACATACCTTGCACAGGTTCGTCTTCCACAAGAAAATGAAACATGTCTTCAGGACATAGTTTGTGTCTCTTTGCCACGATTTCGCACGCCCTCTTCAAGGATTTGCAATCGTGTCGAGGTTGTCCGTAGTTGTCAGTCAGGTATTCTTTGATACCTGATGCTGACCATTTTTCTATTCTACTCATAATTGTTTTTGTTTTACCAAGAAGATTGATAATAGTAATCTCCTTTTGCGTTTGTATTTATATGATGTTCTAAGTCTTCTGTTAGAGTTTTTATTGTATCGGCAAGATCTATGAAGTACCAATCATCTACCCTTTGGCTGCCAAAGAAGAACCCTGCTTGTGGTGGCAGTAGGCTTGCGTCTTTTGTTTCAACAACCTTAGAGCATAAATCTATAAGCTCTTTTAGTTTATCTACTCCAACCCAATACTCTTTACAATCGTCTACTCCTTCTTGTACATTTTCCACAAACCAGGCGTGAATAGCGTTTGCTTTTCTCCAATACATCACCTCTTCTATGATGTCCGATATTCTGTTCGTCTTGATGCTTGCATTGTATTTGTCTCCTGTTTTTACAGTTATCTTGTTCTGTCTATCAGGCCCATTGTGTTCCCAATTCTTAACGTATGTCCTCTTGGACAAGTACATATCTAATCCCATAATTTAATTGTGTTTATTTGTTATTAATTGTTTCCATTTTTCTAAACTTATCCACCCAAGTTTTTCATGATGAACTTTCCCATCAATTATCATATAACCTTTGCGAGTGTTTTTTAATTCCATTCCATTAAATAGTTTCATATCTTATCTTTTATTTATTACTTCTAATCTTCCTGGTCTTCGGTCTGTGTGTAGAATTCTGCATGCTCATGGCAGTCACCACACAGGGAGTCACTCAACCATGATGGTGGTGCTCCACAACAGTTACTTAATTCTTCCATAATGTTTATTTAATTGTTAATTGTTTTCTTGTGCGTATTCCCACACTTGTGTGTGTATTGCATCATCAACGTAATCCCAATAGAAATCCGTGATGTCCATTCCATTTAGTTCGACATTATGAATTTCCATGTCTGCCTCAGGTGGTTGCTCGTATGTGCCACTATTATAATAGTAAGTGTAATCTATACTTAATGAATAGTGGTCTTGTTCGATGGTATAGGTACCTCTTGTGTTTATATTCATACTAACAAGCTGCCCAACCAATGAATACATACTCTGTGTCTGTCTCGTAATACACACACTCTCTTTTGTCTACGTTGTCTAACGCTTCGTCATACGCATCATCATCTTTAGGTTCTGATATTCTACCCTCCAATGTACACGTTGCAATCGTCCCACTATAAGGGTCGTGTCCGTACTCGTATACTGCTTCTTCTCTCAAAGCTCTGTACGCTTCTCTTGCTGATGAATAAGTTTTCTTACTCGCTGAATAATGAATGTTTGTTGCTCCCATAATTTAATTGTGTTTATTTGTTGTTATTATATTCGTATCCTTGTTCTGTTAAGTCTTCTACAATTCTCTCTATGATTTCTTCTCTCATTATATCATAGACGTTTTCAATTGCATCTTGTACATATTGCTCCTCAAGATCATCAACATATATACTTTCAATGTGGTGTTCTTGTATTACTTCTGCCAATACATCTGCTAAGTCTGAGTCATAGTAATGCACTTCTGTACTCACGTCTATCATCTTTGAGTTAGGGTCGTGAGCTACCCACACCTCGTATCCGTCTGCAGTTTCTTGTCTGTAAATTGCAAAGTCAGGACATGGTGAAGGCCACATGTCTGTGATTGTAAACATGTGATGTTCTTTCAACTCTTCAAGAGCTGCGTCTCCGTCATAAGAGTCTTCGTCTTGTACTCCCCTGTTTTCTAATTCCTGTAAGATTAACTCTTCCGTAATCTCTTTTAATTGTTCTCCCATTGTTCTAATTTATTTATTAATGTTACTAACTTTTCTAAGTCGCCAACCATAATTATACTATCGTTGGTAAATTGTTTTCTGAATTGAAATACAGAAACTAAGTCTACTAATTCGCTAATTGTTTCTTTCATAAGTGTCCTCCTATTTTTAGTTCGTCACATTCGTACCTCCATTCAGAGTCTTGGTCATCGTCTGTCCAATCCCCACTATCCATTCCAAGTCCGAAGATGAATTCAGACTCGTTTATCTTGTGGTCTATTTCGTCAACCCATAGGTCTTCGTTGTCATTGACATATTGCTGAATATCAAACTCATCAATGTCGTTAGGGATTTCTATCTCTAACTCTGCCGTTTTGTAGTATACACTACGTTGTAAAATTCTTACTTTCATTTTAGTTAAATTTTATTTGTTTAATTTTTGACTTACTATATATGAATTTGCATAAGCAATTAACATATCTCTGCTTATGCTTTTATCTTTTATTGCTTTGCATAGTAAATAAAATTCTTTTTTCATATCTATTTTATTCATATCGTATAGATTGTGTGTTCATCATCTCCTCCTCCAATGAATGCTGCACCCCCATCGTTACCCTCATCATCTGATTGTAATACTAGGTACGTTCCATCTGTAAACATTATGGCTAGTGGTCTCTTGTACCAACCAAATGCATCTGCCTCTTCTCTTGTCATGTATCTGCAAGAGTCTACCTTTTTTCCTTTAAGGATTTTCTCAAATTTTAGTCCGTGTTTTTCGTCTGTTGTTCTCATTTGTTTAAATTATTTGGTTTTCTTTTTGTAAATTGTTTTGTCTTTTTGTTAAAATATCCTTGCTTCACTTTCTTGTCGTCAATGAATACGCAAAAGGATATCCAATCTCCGTACTCTCTCCTGGTTTGTCTGATTGTACAAAGTTCGTAGGAGTGACTTGCACCTTGTCCTACTTTCATGCGTATGTCTGAGTGATTTTTCACTCCATAGCTTTGCGTGCCTTTGTATAGGCAGGAATTGATTTCATTCCAAATTGGATAACTTCTCATTGTTTCTGTTTTTTAGTTTTTGTTCGTCTTGTTCATTGTGAAAGCATGTTCATACTCTGTTCGTCTTAACCATTGTGAAAATATGTAGTCATATTCGCACTTCATTATCTTACTTAGAGCTTCGAATACTCTTTCTCTCACTAAGCTATCGTGTACGTTTAGTAAATCATACACGCATGCTCTGTTGTCTAAGGTGTTGAATACGTCCTTGAATGTTACTCCTCTGCGTATCTGTTCACCCAATTCGTCTGTGGCGTACTTATCCATGTAGTACGCCCTGACTTCTGTTTGTTTGTCTAATTTAAATCTCATCTCCATGACTCCATATATCCAAAGTGTGCGTTGTTTGGGTCGATGTCTCCTATTGCCCACAATATTAAAAATCCTAATACTCCACTTATTGATAATAAGAATAGTCCCCCCAATACAAGACGTAAGATGAGTGTGAACACCTTTCCCTTGATTGTTGTGATTACTTGTCCTTGTCTGTCACGCACTTGTGTTTCTTGTGCGATTGATTGAATAATTGCTCTCATAATTATTTAATTGATTTTAGATTATACTTCATTTTAGTTTTCTCCCACCACGTTATGTGTGTGTACTCTTTTTCTGTGTATACATGCACTCGACCTTTGTTGTCGATGATTGTATGCAGTCCTGTTTGTAAAATTTTATGTTGCATCTTTTTATATTTAATTGTGTTTCAAAATATTTTACTTTGTATTTTAGTACTTGAAATTCTGTTATCATTACAACTCTAATTTTCGAAGCTCTCGTTTGATCGCTTGTTCGACTTTTCTATTGTTGTAAATTTTCTTTGCTTCAGTCCAGGTACACTGGGCCTCATGCATTATGTCCGTGATAATTTCTCCAAACATTTTCTTTCTTCTCTCTTCTCTTGAAGAGATTAACGCACCAAGCTCTCCCACTTTTATGCGTTGGGTTTTTATTCTTGCTCTCATTTTATATATATTTATAATTAGTAAAGGTGGAGGGAATCGAACCCTCTCACCTTTTGTGTTCTATTTCTTATGTAACTACATTTTATTTTAGCATACATATTGCGAGCTTTACGATATAAAACAGGATTTAAAAATGTAGAAATTCCCTCGCAAATTTTGTTCGCATATGTGCATAGCTTGTCCCTTGAGACCAAATCTCTATGCTAATAAGCCCACTTGTCAAGGAACAAACGTGTTGTAAGCACGCACCTCGCCTATTGATTTTTTATTTATAGTGATTTCATATTGAATAACATTCTGCGTATGTCTACGACTGCAAAAGGGTTTACGCTTTGTTTGTTCGTCTCGTTCTATGCGTTGGTAGATACTCAACAAGATGGACGGAAGCAAATATAATGCGACACTATACGCCTGCCTTTTGGTTTAATGTTTTCAAAATGTCAATGAACTTCGCTTTGTGCTACAATTAAGGTAATTACTCAGAATTGTATTTTTGCATTTGGCTGCTAGATAGTCAACCTTCAAAACGTGCGTTTACTCATCAGATAGGCATTTCAAACGCTTTGCCTATGATACGCCCAAAGGGGCGTATTTCGGTTTTAAATCGTTTTAGCGAGTTTCTTTTTTTCTACTTTGGCAATTCGCCCAACAGTCAAGAGAACCAACCAAAAACTAAATAAAGTCTTTTTATCGCCTTTGATAAATTCGCCTTTTTCGGTGGATAGGTTTTTAAACAATTCTCTTTCCGTTGCATTGGCAACAATGTTTTTTACATTTGCCACTTGCTGAAGTGAGACTTTAACGCCCTCTTTTTTGTTCGTTGCATCAATTAACTTTTGCAAATCTTTTGCCCCTTCGCCCTTTGCATAACGTACTAGGCCACTCATTGAACGAGTCGCAATTTTCCAATTATTGTTAATTTGCGTTTTTAAAATTACGCTTTCGGACTTTTTAACGACTTTTTTGGTTTTTAAAATTGTCGCTTTTACTGAATTTGTTTTAACTGAATTACTCATAATAATAAAATTTAATTAATGTTTGGCAATATCGCCACTACAAAGATACAAAAACTTTTAATTAAAAAACAAATAAAAAGTAAAAAAAATTTAGATCTTCTTTTTAATATTTACTTAATTCATTGATTTTCAGTAAGTTAAGAGGCAAAAAAAATTGTCTTTTTTTCTAGATTTTTATTTTTTGGTGTTGGGTTTTGGGTGTTTTGGTGTGTTGATTTGGGCAAAGTTTGGTATTAAAAAAGTTAGATATTTTTAAAATTTGGGGCGTGTGTAACCCTTTGTTTTGTTTTGTGTAAAATAAAAAAAGGGGGAAAGGGGGAAAGAATACGCCTAAAAATTGGGGGCGTTTGGGGGGCGTGGGTGTGTGGGCGTGGGTGGGGGTGTGGTGTGGGGGTGTGGGGTGTGGGCAAAAAGCCAAAAAAATCAGAAGAAAAAAACGAGCTTTGAAAGCACCCCCCTATCGAGAAAAAGATCGACTTCCCACGAGCGATGATCAGCGTATATTATATTATTACCCAGAGCTTATGTATATCTAATATATATTTTGTATATTTGACATATGGAAACATGGGAATTAGAAATAGAAAACAGGATACCTGTTGGTATCGCTTTTGGCTGGAGTTATTTCGGTAAGAATGAAAGTTATGATTACGGTGAATTAAGAATTTACCTTGGATTAATTAGTTTAAACTTTAAATGGCAATAAGATGAAAATGAAAAAGCCTATTATGAAAGAATATATGTCCTCAAGAAATAAACATGAGCTAGATGGTCATGGTCAATATTATGAAATGGGCATTAAAAAATTAGCTAGCTTTAAAAAAGCTAAGGATCGTGCTAAGAAGATTAGCATGATTGCAGAAGGAATTGAATTAGCAGAAGCTAAAAAAGATTTTTTCAGTATTTACAAGTAACTTTCTTCCCAACAATTAGATTGTGTTTCTCAGAAAGAGGGGTTTGATATACATCAGCCCCTTTTTTGTGTCGCAATATGTCGAGCTATGTCGAGTTGGTGTCGATTATTTTTCTTGTAACTAACTGATTTTCAGTTATTAACTATCTTTTATGTCGATTATGTCGGTTTTTTATTTAATTATACAGAGAAATAAAAAAAGTATAGTACTATAAAAGTATATATATATATAGAGAAACAAGAAATCGACATGCGACATGTCTTAAATTTTTTGTATATTTGCATTAAATCTAATTAATTACAATATGAATCCAAAAGAGTTATCTTTCGATCAGGAAGGGAGAGACAAGTTATTAAGCGGCATAACTAAAATATCTAAAGCCGTTAAAAGTACATTAGGGCCACTTGGCAAAACAGTACTTATTGAATCACAAAACCATACAGCAGGAATTACAGTTACCAAAGACGGAGTAACAGTTGCAAAATCTATTGACCTTGAAGATGCGGTAGAGAACTTAGCTATTCGCATGATGAAAGAAGCTGCAGACAGAACTGCAACCTCAGCAGGTGACGGAACAACTACAGCTATTGTACTTACTGAAGCTATTGTCAAAGAGGGTATGAGGTTAATTCAAAGAAACCCTGAGGTTAATACCACACAATTAGTTCGTGACATTAATAGTTTGACTGAAGATGTAATTAAGAGTTTAGATAAGTCTTCTAAGAAAGTTACAGGAAAGACATTGCGTGATGTAGCTACTATATCTGCGAACAATGATCCTGTATTAGGTAGGATGATTGCTAACGCTTATAAGGAACTTGGTAATGACGGAGTGCTTACAGTAGAAAATAGTAAAACAGAAAAAACATACTACGAGGTAACAAAAGGAATTAAAATTGATAGAGGATATAGTTCTAAGCTCTTTATTAATAATCACAGAAACGATGAGTGTATTTTAGATGACGTGCATGTTTTGATGACGGACATGGAGATTACAAACATTTTGCAGATTGAAAATATTTTAAAACCAATTATTAATCAAAATAAAAAACTTTTGATTATAGGAAATTGCTCACAGAACGTTACAAACACTTTAGCAGCAAATGTTGTACAGAATAATTTAAAGCTTTGTAATATTATACCACCATCTTTTGGATACAAAACCAATGAGCTAATGTCTGATATAGCATTAGCTATAGGTGCTAAATATTTCAGCGAGTCGCAAGGCGACAACATAGGTATGTTAAAAATGGAAGATTTAGGACATGCTGATAAAATTATAGTAGGAAGAGGTAGTACTGTAATTATAAATAAAGAGGAAAGTAGTAAAGACGCTAAAAATAGAATAGAAGAACTTAAGGTTCAGAAACAAAATAATAAAGATAAAAATGAAAGAGACTTTATCTCAGAAAGAATTGCTTTATTGTCTGGAGCTGTAGGTGTAATTTATGTTGGGGCAAACTCAGATATTGAGCAGAAAGAGAAGTATGACCGTGTAGAAGATGCGGTATGCGCAGTAAAGTCGGCAATTGAAGAAGGTATACTTCCAGGTGGAGGGGTAGCGTTACTTAGATGCGGAGAGCAACTAGGCGATGGAAATGCAGCTGATATATTGTACGGAGCTTTATGTGCGCCTTTAGAACAAATACTAACCAACGCAGGCGATAACATAAAAGAGATAAGAGATAAAATATGTCAATGTGCAAATGTTCCTTATACAGAAGGATATGATGTTAAGAACAAAAAATTTGGCAATATGTATAAAATGGGTGTAATTGACCCTGCGAAGGTTACGAAAAACGCATTGAAGAATGCAGTAAGTGTAGCAACAACAATAATAAGTACAAACGCAATAGTAACAATGAAAAGAAAATGAAAGCGGTAGGTAAATACATTGTAATTACAGAAATAAAAGAACAGCAAAAAACCGAGTCAGGTATTTTACTAACGTCAGACGACAGCAATCTACTAAGATACAAAAAAGGTTTGATAAAGATTCCAGGGACTGAGGTTAGCGTTGTGAAAGAAGGAGATGTAATTTATTACGATAAAAATGCAGGACACAGAATGATGTTGGAAGAAGAGGTGGTTACAATTATTTCGGAAAGAGATATTGTAGTAGTATTGTAATTTAGTTTACAAAAGAAC
>Ga0213868_10001178_pt1 | contig 25330 bp, 9 predicted proteins | sample PICome_9_FD_160087 | JGI IMG/M metagenome (GOLD analysis project Ga0213868, IMG submission 160087) | Coastal seawater microbial communities near Pivers Island, North Carolina, United States - PICO127 | ecosystem: Environmental > Aquatic > Marine > Coastal | place: USA: North Carolina | collected... | reverse complement strand
CTCCCTTTTTTTGATGTAAGATATCTAATATCTACAGGTATCTTCATGTCAAATAATACCAATGAATGGTATTATCTCGTTCCAGAAATAAAATATGATCTACAAGAGACTTGTGACCTTATCCGTAGTTCCAATGGTGGAATCGTTCCAAACGTCTTTTCTTCCAACTTATATTCCCTTGCAACAATCTAAAGTCATTTCCAGCACTTCTGCTACCAGCAAGACCTTATGCCACCAAGTATCATCGCACCATATACAACATGGTGGTCATGAAGAGGGTGGAGAACATAGAAAGAAAACCGAACAAAGAGGACAACGAAAGGATTGGAATGTGTGGAAAACTGCTGATTATTTAGAAAGAAATGGACTTACGCAAAAGAACTCTACAGTGATTTTACCACAGTATAATGACATATATCCGAGATTGACTCAGAAGGTAGTGAACATCTTACGCGAATGGGGGAATCAATGGGCTGGTGACCACGAATGGCAAGGTATACTCAACAAATCAACATTGCTACACGAAATTGAAGAATCTATTGTCACCCTTGGATTTTTCATGCAATTTTTGGATCAGTTGGGGGAAAATGAGAATGTTGTAATTGTAGATGTTTGTAGTGGAAAGGGGATATTTTCCATGCTTGCATCATATATATGTCAAGGTGATAGTAGAGTCAAACAGATCATTATGTTGGACAAGGGACAAATTAAGTGGAATCATTGCCATGAAATCAATGCATCAGCGCTGCAAGACGGAAGGCCCGTGATTGATACTTGGAGGTGTAATTTACATGATACTGACGATATTGTGCGACGATTGAATTCCATTCAATTACCTGTAGCAGTTGTTGGTATCCATTTGTGTAAAACGTTGAGTCCATCTTGTATTGGTGTAGTCAATCAACTTACTTCTTGTCCTTTCTTTGTATTGGCACCTTGTTGTCTCCCTAGATCCGTACTTCAAAGAACATATGGGAAGAAGTCTGTTATCAGAGTATTACAATACGAAACGGATCAAGAGAGAGAAATAAGGTTTCTTGCCAAGAAAAGAAGAGATGCTGCAATGTCTAGGAAACCTCTGGCACGACCTCTTTCAATGGTCGACCAACTGTCATCCTTGGATGGTAGTGACGCTGGCATTGATGCAGCATGCTGGAAATGTGGTGAGATTGGTCATATGAAGGTTGATTGCACGTCTCGTCAAAGTACAGGAAAACCTTCATTGCTAAAGGCGCCCGTAACCGAGATTGATGTGACCCATGTATTAGACTCAGAAGAGCCTTTCAATACATATTGTAGTTTGTTGTCTAAAACTATACAAATGAAAAATGTGAGTATTATCGATACTGGTCTTTTCAATGAAAACAAAAAGCATCAAGAAGGGAACTGGAATAGTGATAGAAAGTCCATTTTTATGGTTTGCACTGAATAAGAAACCATTATGATACAAAAGCAAGGCTTTTTCTCTTGATGAAAAACATCGTCCTTTGGGTCATTGGACCCCCTCCAGTAGATACACAAAATAGTGTCAGATTTCTCAGTGTTTTACTACTACTTAGCAGCTACTGTAGATGATGATGTGGCCAATGAAGCCTTCTTTTTATTTGCATCATCATCAACAACAACAAACAATGAAAAGTCAACTGTCATCAATGACACAGAATTTAGACAAAAAAGTAAACCTCTAAAGTAAAACCATCAAAAACTTCCAATCTCACACAACCATCACCACCAACAACCACACAATACCACGTAACAACACATTTCACCATAACATTTCTCCAATGACAGGGGCAAGTCAAGAATTATTAAACTTTCTTTCTGGTCCTCAAGGAAACTCGGGATCTTTGCAAAGTAGCTACCATAAAAACTTAGAGCAGCTGCGCGACTCAGGAGATAAAACGTTTTTATTCCTTCGCACTATCCTCGAATTGACCAATCCTCATTTTTCAAATGGTCCTTTAAGCCCGCAACTTATGGAGTTGCTTTTTCATTCAATACTGGGATTTCGACATGTTTTACTCCACAGGTGGACTCAGTTTCATCCGGACTTTCGAAATACTTTTCGTGACTTCATTCTTTCCTTAGGCCTTGGTCATGAATCCATGGTCCATCCTCTACCAAAATCGGCTAGTAGTGCATGTCTATCCTGCAGTGCAGCATTTTGGAAAAGGTCATGGAGGCAAGAAGATAGACTTGGAGCTGAACAGCTTTCAGCGGAAGAAAATGATTTATTGCAGATGCTTCATTCTCAGTCTCAGAGTTTCCACATTTTCCGAAATACCGATACAAACGAATTATTTGCGTATTTTGAATCTGTTCTTCATCGCTCACTGTCCTTAACCGATGATGAAATCATTTCGAATGCAACTCCTCTCAATCGCGCTACAATGGCTATGTTCTTTTTATCAACTCTGGTTGGAGAATTTTCTGGTGGCAATACTGCTGTCGCCTACAATTGCTCTCTTGAATTTCATCGCCTATCACATGTTGCATTTGAAGAAAAGGGATTACAAATGAGTTTAAAACTTGCTATGGGAGGCTTGAGCATTATCATTCCAAAAATGGCGTCTGCAGGAAGTAATTCACATCTTGTTCATCTTGCCGTTGCTATCGTGAACTTAACTGTCGATGTACTATCCTGGGAGTTTGGGTCGCTTGGAGGACAATGGGGACGGACAGGAGGAACAGGTCTTGTCAGACCACCAGAGACTTGGAGGGAATGGATTATTAGACCTGACTTTTTAGGTGCTATCTTTGAACTTTACAAAAGTTTGAGAGGAGGCAATGGCAATGATCAGTCATCAGAACAAACTAATGCGATCGAAAATTTGAAGCATGTACTGAGACAACTCTTGATCTTGTTATCAAGTATAACCGGTAGTATATTCGAAGATAGGAATGAAAAGATTGCATATTCCGGCTTCATGGTTGATGGATGCTTATCTGTATTCTCATTAGCTCTTTCCGAATTGGTTGATACTTCACACAAATCCATGAACGAATTGGAGGAGTTAGAAGCCGAAATCGTGGACATGTGTAGCATGATTTTGAAGCTAGTATGCAACTTCAGAATTGATTTGCTGTCTCAATTATCATCATTTTCGAGTATGCTTTCTGCTATTTCAACTATTGGCGACACGTTATTAAAAATAAGCGTAGCTGAGCTTAAGAAAGCTCAGGGGGATTCAGAATTGGTGGAGGGCGAAGATTGGCGTAATGAAGCTGTGGGTTATCTTCTAGAAGCTGTTGTTTTACTGACTGAAGACAATTGGCTTGTTAGTGCCCGACCTGGTAATGCTCAAGATGTTGCAGCATCAGCTATGTCTACTGCCTTAGCACCTTTTTATCATTCATATGTAAGTTGTCGACTTCAAATGGCTAAAATGGAAGAGTATTTTATAACTTTAAATGCAGCAGATCTAGATGAAGTGCGCGAGGATATCATAAGTAGGACTATGGAAGAAGAGATGTCATTGGCTTCCTCATTGGGACGTGTAAATTTGGCCTCGTCCTTATCGTGCTTAAGTTCTCTGTATCAAGTTTGTCTTCCTCGTTTGAAAGACCTTTTTGAAAAAGAAGGCGAAATGACACCCGATGCAGCTTCATTGTTGGAGGAAGCTAGGCTGCTGATTATGTGTACCTGTCACTTGCTAACTGACGATTGCTCTGGTGAAACACCACTAATTCCAGAAGCTATTCTGAATGCTTGCTGCAAACCTTCATCGGCACCTAATGACTTCAAAAGGGGTAGTGAAGATTATGCTCAGGCAACGTCTGCAATTATTGATTTGGTTAGCAGTCTTATAGGAGTAGCCGAATTCCAAGCATCTAGATTGGCAATGAATGCTAATAATCACCACCTTAGTCCTTTACTGGCTAAAACACTCCTATGGTTTTTCAAACGCTGGGCGCCTGCGTACATTTTCCCTTCATCTCAAGAATATGATTCCACACGTTTTGAGAGCAGTTCTGGAATTTTGAATGTTTGGAGAACTCAAGAATCGGCAGGGAAAGCAGTATCATTCTGTGTAACATTATGCCTCCATTATCAATGTTTCTGGCCACAGGAAACTCAAGTTCAAGAGGAATCGGGAAACCTACTGCTAGCGATCGCGAAACGTGGAAGACACATGAGGATTTTGCTGATGGGGTCTCCGTCAATGGAACACCTAATCAACTTGCATTCTCTTACAGCATCCAAAATTCACGCTTCATCGCAACTTCATCAACCACATGCTGGTTTATCTGCAGAAATCATCAATGGTTATAAGCGCATATCATACAAATATCGAGCGCAACTTCTAACAGCTATTTTAATCGCTAGCAGTGAAATTGATGATCCGAAATCAGAAAATAGTTTTAGCGCATGCCTCAGAGCTGTGCAGAATGCTTTTGGATCATTGCTTGAAGCTCTCGAGTCCAAAAGAGCTAGAATAGATTGTGTGATCACAAAGGATATGATTTGTCTATGCGTCGAGCTATTTGATGGTATTGCCAGGTCGTCTGAAATGTGTCATCCAGAGCGAATTCCAATTTTTATGTCGCCTATTCTTCCACGATTGTCGCAACTCATGAACTATTATGCTTCCGACATTATAATATGCGAGCTCTTGTTGAAGTTTTTCCGTGATTATGCAGAACAGTTCATCGTTATGCTTGATAGGGAACAAAGTCTTGTTCTATTCCGTTCGTCGGCAGAACTGTTAAAGGGATATTCAGCGAACCATTGCGGTTCTCGGCTAGTTCGTAAGGCAACAAAGAAATCACATGACGATGATCTGGAGGAAGAGCAAAGTTATAGTGACATTCTTTGTGCAATTCAGTTGCTCAATCATTTAGGGGCCAAGGATTTTGTCGATTCTTTTAGTTCGGAAAGAAATGGCAGTGATGGGATCGACACAAACGAAATAACCGAAGTAATTTTCTTCGGGTTGCAACAAATTTTGCCTCTGATGACCAAAGGCTTGATGAGTTTTCCTACTCTCTGTACTCAATATTTTTCACTCGTTGGTTTCATGATGGAGACATATCCTGAAAGGGTTGGAACACTCCCTCACGATCTATTCAGAGGGCTCTTGGACTCAATGCTGTTTGGTATGAGTCATACAAGCAGCTTTGTTTCGAAATATTCATTGGAAGGATTAGCTGCTCTCGCAAAAGAGCAGATCGAGAGGAAAAGTATAACTAGCCATCTTGCTCACGATGAAAACATCTTCGATAATTGTTCCCTTCGTCTATTAAAGGAAGTAGTATTTCAGTCCATAATTTGGGACAGGCTTGAGGCTACTGCTTTGGCATTAATGGGACTGGCTTCCATCGATATGAATAGATTTGCGAATGTGGTGAATAAAATATCACAAAATTTAGATGAGTTGAAGCAGCAACGAATGCAACAAGCATTTCAGCGACTAATGCAGCCTGAAGTTTTGTCAAAAGTTGCCAACGGGAATTTCGGTGGCAGAGTGAATAAAATGCGCTTTAGGAAAGATTTTGAAGTGTTTGTGAAGGATATACATTCGGCAGTGTTAATATTTTAAAAAATAAATTCTAAGAGTATGTGAAGAACTTTTTTAAAAAAATTACCACTCAGTCTCCCTGTAATCCTTGAGGAACTTTCCCCATTCTTTCTTACTGTTCTTGTTTTTAAGGTCGATATCAACACCTGTAAGTACAGGATCAAGAATCCTAGCAGCAGCATCAATCTCATCGATTGGCGTTTGAAACAAATTAGTCTCTGCGATCTTACTGGCCTTTTCGAGTGGATTTTCATCATTTATCCATCCTGTGTCAACTGAATTCATGAAGATACGATGTTTTGTTGCTAATTCCTCTGCCGATGTTCGAGTCAACATATTTAACGCCGCCTTAGCCATATTTGTATGTGGATGATTAGGCATTTTGTACCTGTAGAATTTACCTTCCATTGCCGAGACGTTAATGATATAGCGATCTGGTCTTTCATCAGTGGATGGTGTGGTCATTAATGGTTGCAATCTACTATTCAGAACAAATCTGAAAGCGAAATAAGCACTGATGTGAGTGATGGCAAAGAAAAAAACAGGTTGTACTTTTAAAAAAGAAAACAACACTTACGGGGCAATCGCATTTATGAGCATGCATTCCATCACCTCAGGGGTAGAGACTTCATTCATTTTAAGTAACCATGAGTTTCGGGATCTTAGATCTATTTGATGACCATTTATATCAGACATTCCTGGAGGAAGAATATCATCAGAGATTCCGACATCCTCGGGTAGAATCACCATTTGAGACATAGCAGCCGAATGTGAAAGACCCGTTTTTTCAAATGGAGCAGAATCTGACGATTTAAGAACCAGTCGTTTGTCGTCATCTTCTATATTAGCGATATCATGTTTGACGGTTTCGGTTGGACTGTTGCCAATTGGATTGATAATCGGATTAGCAGATGGTAAAGTAGCCATCGATCCAAAATGTCCGATTCTCTTTTGTTCATTCATAAGCTTTCTTCTTGCAGCTTCAAATTCGAGACAACCATCTAACAGAAATTTGTGATCATCGTCGGCAGACTCCCATAATTTTGCTTCTTTCTCTATAATTGGTTGATAGTATCCGGTCGGTCTTCTTACTGTTTGGCATGCATTATTTATCAAAATATCGATACCAGATTCACCGAACTTCATTTTTAGAAATCTAGTAAATGCTTCAAGCCCTACAACATCTCTGAAATCTAGACCGTAAATAGATAGATTGTGCTTCCAGTTGCCAAAATCCTTTTCTTTCTTGTACGTCTCAGCAGCTGAGTTAGGAAATCTAGTCGTCGCAACAACTTGGCAACCCAAACGTAGCAATCTAAGACATACTTGATATCCAATTTTAACTCTTGAACCGGTCACTACAGCAACCTTCCCCTCCAAAGAAACCTTGAAATGACGCTTTTCGTAATTCAATTGCGCACAAGAGGGACAAAGTTGATCATAAAAGGAATGAAGTTCTCTATACCTAACTTTGCAAACATAACATGATCTCAATTTGGGTAACTGTACACCTTTTTCATCGTCAGCTGTTGTTCCGTTCTTAAGCAGTTTTGACTCACTGTTTTCTTCCGTCTCAACATGGCCATCTGGAATCATTAGAGACTGAATTAAAAGACGTTTCTCTTCCTCTTCCTTTGCATCCAGCTTGAGCTTTTCAAGCTTATCTATCCTTCCCCGTCTTAACTCAGTAGCTGCAATATATTGCTTTTGCTTTTCCCGTTCGGCAATTTTTTGTCTCTTCAACGATCGTTCAGCAATTCGTTTCTCATAGTATTCCTCTTCCGACAAGCCCTCATACATTTGCATCTTGTGTAGTTCAAAGACACCAGCTATACTCTTTCGTATTCCACGAAGATTGACATTTTGATATAATTTAAGGCAGTCGTCACGATCGCGTTTCATTTGTTTCGGGTGTAGTTTCGATATGGAATTTAAAACTTTGGTTGCGATAGCAAGGTCAGCGAAAGTGATTCCATCTTTCTCGAGTTGTGGGACTATCGCTTCCGAATCTTGGGTAACGTTCAGTTCGCTCATTTAGATACTTTATGATAGTTTCATCAGGTGTATAGTATTTGCCAATCAAGCAAGCCAAAGAAGTCAACAGTCAACAGTCAACAGTCAACGCACAAATTGCAAATTGTGGTTCCGAAAGCATTGTTGCTTGGGGCTTATCCTTCCTCATTTTTTTCAACTCACATCTCCACAACTCTCAAACACACACGGAAAAGTCGTCGCTGTATTTCGTTCAAATCACGACATAAATACGAAATGATTCAAAAAATAAATCGAATCTACGTATCTCAGGTCAGATGATTGGTGCTTGTGATTGATAGGATCAAGGAGTACACAGTGTGCCTCTACTACAAGAGAAAACCTTCTTTGATAGCTTGGATTGATGTGTTCATTTTTATAAAAGAAATATAGTCATGACAATGAAATGCAGAAACACTCATGCTTCGGTTTTGTAGTATGATGGAATCGTACTGGGTTCTAATCAACAGAGACAATATCTTGAAGCTCGTCCATCATCATTATTTGACTACTTGAATGTTTTAAAATAGTAATCAATACCATCAAAAGGACTTGACTACCTCAAAGTATACCATGATACCAGAAAAAAACACAAATCTATTTGGATTTAGTTTTGTGAAGTTGTTGAATGCATTTTTCTTTCTTTCAGGTCTAAATACCCAGTTTGATATTTTGAAAAATGACGACAAGAGAAAGAGACAGCTCATCACGTTACTCATAACCTATTTCTCACCGTTCCAGCACATAGCGCACTGCTCTCGAGTTATATTCCGTGGAGTGTTCTCTTGTAATATTTCGTGCTTTTCAATCCCAGTTACGTTTATCTGGAGTAAACCTCTCATCTACTGGATTCTCCACAGTGAATAGATTTCGTATCGAAGGATCTCAAACTGACCTGGACGCTAACAGCGGTATCATTTCTTCGACAATACATGACAATTATTCTTTAGATTGCTATATTATTACGCATGAGATACTAAGAACAACCATGTCTGATATTGGATCGAAAGAGAGCACAAACAATAAGAATTTGACGAAGTTGTCAGCTCACGACCATTCGCCCACACGAAACAATGTTGAGAACAGTTTGAAAAGCTCCATGAATTTTGATTCCAAGTCGGAAAGCACTGCTATTGGGAAAGTTATGATTGATAATGAAACAGAAGTGTCTATAGAGAAGCCTCCTTGCTTGGAAGCATTGAGAATGGATGTAGGAAAGTCAGCAGAGTCTCAACTATCTTTGAACAAAGATGATACGAATGACATGAGCAAAGATGATCTGAAACCTGTACCAATAGGTGAAAATGCACTATATAAGGTCTCAGACGTGGAGTCTGATAGTAAAATGGAAGGTGTAGGTAATCAAGCATCATCAACTACTCCAGTCGTTGATAGAAAACATGGTTCAACATCAAAAGCTTCTTTAAGTAGTCAAATTCACAATGATATTGATCAGAAAATGGATGACAAGCTTCCAGAGAATCCACTTCTTTGCAATCGAAAAGGAGATAGTAGTGTGAAACTTGATGAGAACATTGATTTGAGTGATACTACTAAGAATGAAGTAGAACCAAGCAAAATAGTCCCTGATACAAAACAAACACCATTAGTTTCATCTGCGACTGAAGCCTCCGCTTCTTCTGGAATCGTACCATCAACTGGAAGAACGAATCACATTTCATCAGAGACTACCAATTCTGATCAGAGGATAATTTCAGACAAAGAACAAGCTACAACATCAAATGACACATCTAAGTCAACTGATGCCAGACCAGATACTACGTCGAATAATGAGTTGCGTTTGGATACGCCTCATTCTGCTGCTAAAGTCACCAACAGAGAACTATCGGAGAAGTATGCACCGTATATCCTTCCCGGAGATCATACCTTGGAGGATGCTCGAGAACGCCTCAAAACTGCTATCGAACAAACAAGAGAATTGCGAGTAGCGTTCACTAAAAATCTGTATGATAAGTATAGAATTGTTCTTCGACCAGTTCCAAAATCAGTAGAAGCGATAGTCGGTGCAATAAGGGCTCAACCAAGAGTTATACAGGAAAAAATATTGCAAGAGATGCAAATGATCAGCACAGAAAAAGAGATCGAGAAAAGGGCTGCTCAGAAACTGAATTCTGAATTTGCCAACGCATCGACCTCATCCGATATTTCGGCGTGGCTTGGTGGGCTCCAAGGAGTTGATAATGCAGAACAACTTAGTTGGTATGGGGTGGGCCTTTATCTCGTAGTTTTACCAGAAGAAGATGTTAACGAGGCTGATCTTGCTGATAGTGGAATTACGGAAAGGGGGCCTATTGATCCTGCAACAGGACATAGGAGTAAGGATCTTGCACAATCTGCTGCGTTAGCATCAAGCTCAATGCTAGAAAGAGTACGAAAAGCTGCTGAACTACGACGGCAGCGGATTCAAAACCAGGATTATACTAGCATGGTAGATTTTAGCTCCGACCCTGGCATAGTGCCTTTTCCATCCACGTTCACGACAAGTAGGTCATTGAAAAAGAGTCCAGGAATAGTGATAAAATCGCCACCTCCTGGCGCCAAAGCGCCAAAGAATAAGCCAAGTAGTTCTTTGGCGAGTCTGCTCAATTTATCTGCCAATGCTGAAGGTTTGCGGCTAAATGGGAAACTGTCAGCTGCAGGTTTCGCATTGAATACTCGTAACTTGAAGTCGAGCTCAATTGTAAGTCGTTTACAAAATCGGCATCCATTTCCTCAATCAAAGGGAGCTCGCAGTGCCACGTACGGACAGACAAGTGGTCAATTCAGTTCACATCCGTTGTCACTTCCATCTCTGACAACTGCTACAGAAAGAAAAAATAAAGTTTCCTCTCATATGGAAATCGATAGCGTGTCGGAAACGACCTTATCAGCATTCAAGTCGGCAGTCAATCCAGTTATGAGTTATTCTGCAAATGATAAGTCATCTGAGATCAATCCTATTCAGAACAAAAATGTTGACAGCAAGTGCATTGGAATAAAGCGTAAATTTAATGAGATACGAATCATGGAAGAATTAAGAAATCAAACACAACCGGAAAATATTACACCAGCAGAAGAAGTAACGCCTAAAGGAGCAGACTCGACAGATCCATGTCTAGTTCTTGCGGTGATGAAGTCTTTAGGACTTCTTGTTTCTTGCAGAAAATCTAATATGAAGAATGGGTCGAATGGAAACGTTTTTGGGTTACAAGAAATATTTGGAAAAGAAAAGTCAGATGAATTGGATTCGTTGAAGCTTATCGAAGGTACAATCTTGGAACATGCTATGAAGAAAAAGAAAGTCTTTTCAGTTGCACCGGAGCACTCTAGGCCAAATGAAGTAGAAGATACAAAAATTCAATCTTTGCGATGTTATAATGCAACTGCTGAGGAGCCAGCGGTCCTTCATTCGACGGAAAATGCTGATCCAACTCAGTTGCATCATCTAGGACATGCTACGACTACCGATGAGTCAACTGCCCTTAAATTGACTGAAAAAAGTGAGCAAACCTCAACGCTTCATTTAAATAATCAATACGTTCCCAGCTTGAGAGGCGGAGGAGAAGAGTCCAAAATTGATGCTCATAACAGCAGTAATTCAAAATCGAAATCATCGGTTGCTGAAAAAGAACCGAAACAGAAAATACAGTCACTAGATTCTTCCTCTCAAAGGATGCATCCACTAAACTCATCATTTACAATGATGACTGCGTATCAAAATGGTAACACTATGGGCCCTATATCAGCGAATATGAACCACATGCAAGGGCAGCACAACGTAGATTCTTTTGGAATTATTCCTGACCACTGCGGACGATCATCTCAATCACAATCTAATGTTCCAACAAACCAGATACAACAACTTCAAGCTGCTGCAATGCAACAAAATGAAATTGTTCGCCCATCCAATACCGGAGTTCCTTCGGAATTCTTTAATGGTATGCATCAAATGCAAATTCAGTCTTTCATCAATCATCACGGTGCGGAATGGGCATCATTAGCATCTCAACCTGGAGTTCTTAGTGGCCCACATGCAGGTCCTGCCTTTGATCCTTTGTCAATGGGATTGTCACCTCATCAAGCTGCAATGCTCGTGAGGGATAGAGCTGCTCAGGCCCTTTTTGCAAGAGAACAACAGTTGCATGCTCAGGTTGCCGCCGCCCAACATAATGCATCTGCATTCGTGATGTCCCAGGCTGTCATGATGAATTCTATTAATGTACCACAATATGGTTACATCCCTCCTAATAGTGATAGTAATATGAATATGATGGTTCAGGGAAAGCAATTGAACCAATCTAGTGAAAGTCACAAGGAAGTACCAAATTTCACGCTTCTGGCCAACTCTACTCAAACAAATGATTCTGGAAAAACTACGAAGTCATCTTCATCTGTAAAACATATGATTGGTGAGGAAAAAGGCAAAAGCACCAAATCGAAACATGCTAATAATTCAGTTCTTTCTGGGGATCTGTCAGTTCCTTCAAAGTCTGAAAAAACAAATCGCAACGGCTTAGTTTCAAATGTAGCACGTCAGTCTAATGCAACAGAGCCCAAATTAAATCCCACACAGAACCATTCGAACGCAACGAGTGTAAACGATATCGAAAATTCCATATCTAAACGAGCACGAATGAGTTTTGTCATTCCGCCTCACTCTAGTGACCTAAATAAGTCAGATGCCGATAAAATACTGAGTGGATTATTTCATGAAATTTCCAAACCGCCAATAGAAAACAAGGGCGTGGAAGTAAGTAAGAAGGATGATTTTATAAATCATAGAATCCAATATTTGTTAAAGGTCAGTGCAGCTATACCAATATCAAAAACGTTTGTGCTTGGATTATTGAAGGAGAATTTGGCCGTTCCGAGACTAAAAACAGCAACGGCAACTTTTTCTCAGAAAAATGGCCTTGCTTCTCCGATGGATATAATAGTTGCAATTATCGTGACTTGGGTCTGGAGTAACTACCGCAGTCTATTCGAAAATGTTTTTGAGCTTAATGGAAGGGTTGATGCTGACCCGCATTGCAAATGGGTTGTTAAAGCCGCTATCGAAAGTGTTACAGACGAAGCTGTAAGTAAAGAGCTACACAAACTTTCGTGGCCTCCTTCTTCAAGTGAAGCAATTCAAGATCCCAGCGAACCTGCAGGTGATAATTTGTATGCTCTCGCAATACTTATGAGTAGAGCGTTGAATCGAAGCCTAAGCCTAAATTCGGAGCTGAACGCAGTTCTACCAAATTATGATGTATTGGTAGACCATTTAGATCGGCTACGCGAGAAGGCTTTGCGCTGTCGCTCTCAAGAGAGGGTCTTAATGGCAAACTTAATGGCTAAACGAATTCGTATGTCTGAAGCGTTTTCGAACGCATATACAAGCTCTATGATTCGTGCTGGAAATGCTCTTGGATATGACGAGTTAGGTGAGATCGTACAAGATGAAGAGACGACATCATTTTCGATGCTTCCTTTTGATATCCTTAGCGATTCCATCGAAGCTTGGGAAGATCCATGCCGACCACTTTGTGGCTACTCATCGAATCTAGATAGCGACGAGCTTTCTAAGAAAGCTCACGCTAAAGCCATGATTCAACGATCTCTTAAGAAGTTGCAAGATCGTCACAATATCCAAGGTGGAACTCAAACTGCTGGTCCATATTCTGATGTACCAGATGAACAGAGTGCATACGAGGTGGCTGCATCTCCTCCTCCCCGGCCATCTCCAAGATCTGGAGTCAAAAGAAAATTATCATCGATGTCCCTAGGAGGAGAAAGTTCTATTCGTGGACTTGACGCAGCCGTGTCATCGGTTTTCAACCCAGGTCACTTCTCAGCACCATTTCTTTGGGACAAAAATAGTATTGGTTGCTCCCCTTACGGGCGGCACGACCAGAATCTAATATTTCCCTCCCCACTCAACGTTATGGATACGAAACGAGAAGTTAATATTCTCCAAAGTTCAGAGGCTATTGATTGGAAAAGTATCGCTGCTATGTTTGAAGATGTTGTTCACGTTGAAAAGCCCAGTTCAAAAGTGCAAGATGATCATCACAATGTTGCTGTGCCTCTAGGATCGAATATTATTGCGCCATTTTGTCGAAAATGTGATGGTGCTATGGCTTCTTCCGACGTTGATTCTGACGATGAGGATGAAAATCTTGATGATGATCAAATACTTGCGGCACATACTGGCGTTTTGGATTCAATCAAAGAAAAGTTTGATACTATGATGAGAATTAGGCAGGAATATTTGGACCGATCGAGGAGGCACTCATTTGGTAGAACTTAATCCATATCGGACCGACAGATATGTTAAAAAGAGAACTTCGTAATATAAATTCTCTTAATGTAAATAGATTATCACTACAATATAGCTTAGAATCTACACACATATCGGTAGCATTACGGATGGGTCTTCGAGTAAAACTTTGAAAGTAACCTCCAGATCTCCACTGGAGGCCGCAAGTGCGAAAGGAAACAACCCTGTTAACCCATCGGGTTCCGTTAAGCCTTGATGATGCGCATTTATTATTTTTGATAACCCATCTTCGTATGTCAATCCTATTTCGCATGCAAAATGGATGCAGAGTCTACCGTTGTGATCTTTTACAGCAGCAGCGTTTTGATCAGAATCATCAGTAGGTGCACAGATTTCATTTGTTAATAGAAGTTGGAACAAAGATGAAATCATCTCTGATTCAAATTTTGACTCCAGTACATCATTTGGTGGAAGGAAATCATCAATAGAAAACAAACGATTACCTCCGACAGGATCTAAGTTTTGTGCCATTCGCCATGCGGGGCCATTCATTTGATTTTCGTCTCCTTCCCTGAGTGCTGTTTCATGGGGTACATATATCAGCTGATTAGGTTCATGACGTTCATTTATCTGATTCTCCATATCACGATTTTGGGGTTGAAACCGAATTCTATTGAGCATATTGACGTGTTCAGACACTCTTTTCTTTTCTTCTTGTATCTTCTCTTGAACAGCTATATAGGGCCGAACTGGAGGATACACTATCAAATTGATTAGTGCAAAAATTGCAGTTCTTCCATCTTTATCTAAACAGAGTGAATTCATTCCAATTTTCTTCATAACCCTCTTAAGAACGTCAACTGGAAGCACACCAAGAGCTGCATGCAAAAGTGGAATGTCTGTGTTTACTTCAGGCCCAAAGCTATCATTCATGTAAGCTTGAGCAAACTGTAGACAAACTTGGAGGGACTGAATTTTTTCCTTGTCGTTCCATCGAGCATCGAGTACCGCATTCAATGCAAGAGTCAATCCATGTAATTCATATCTTGAACGTCCACCGACTTTCTTTTCATATCCTTTCTGTAATAGCAAACGAACCATCTCTGACCTATGATGCCGTGGTTTATAAATCAACTCTTCACAATCCACAGAAAGGGCAAAGTGGATAGGTAGTGACTTTGGTTCGATATGTGTCTCTAACAATATTGGATAAGCATCCAATATTATTCTCACACATTCCACATTTCCTTCTTTGATGAAGAACTGCAGTAGATACTTGTCTTTGATCGATTTCTGACTTACAACGTCACTTTTCCGTTTGAATAGACATGACAACCAAAAGGCGCGGTGAGTCATATTGCGCCACTGCTGAATACTTTTTGGATTCGCAGCTTCACAACAATCAATTAGGGCAAGAGCCACATCTGAATTCTTGTTGCATGCGACCCAGTCCATTTCCCACCTTTTCACATAATCATTGTGTTTGCACTGAGGTAAGTGTTGAAGGATTATTTTCATCACTTTACCGGTAGTGTGCTTGCAACGACAAGCTAATGAAAAATCATCAATACTAAGGGCACGTGGAAAGCAGCGAATGAGTTTTTCAATAATGTGAGGAGGGCATGGAGTGCGTTCGTTCAGCAGTGCATATTTGAGAGGGTAAAAGATACTCGATGGAGGACAAATAGAAGCCTCTACTGGATCAGAATCAAGTCGACCTTCAACTTCTTTCCACGAAGCTAATGCCATTGATGGATTGAAGCCCAATTCTGACGAAACCCCCATGAGTTGCAAGAGGACCGATGGATCTGTGGATGCCAAGTTTCGCCTTCGTTTCATCGTTTCTACTGGTATGTGTGCAGGGGAGTCAGTAGTGGATTCTGATATCCTCATTATGAAATTGCTTGCTTTTCTTTTGAAAAGATGATACTCCAATTTGATGCTTATACAATTTTATGGGTTCAGTACCAGTATTTATGCGAAAGAGTCGTTGCTATATCTCGTTTTGTCAGTTATGTGTCGTTTCATTTCAGGTGTTGTTTGATATGTGTCGAAAAAGCTCAAAGCTCAGGCTCGAATTCAGCTGTCTGTTATGTATTTTTAGCACTAGCCCTTCACTCTTTTCTCATTATTCTGTAAACACCGTATCTCTCATACAGCTTACTTAGTAGAAAGAGAGAGAGACTACTGGAGACTCTATTCGTTTTGAATTGGCCTATTTTAAAAATGTTTTCACCTACTCTGTCGCATATGCTTTCACATGAATGGTATAACACATGCGCTTTCTCGCTCCTCTCACTTTTTCTTTGGAAATGGATCTTTTTTACTCAAAACTAGGATGCGCTTCGAATGACTGATGTACCCCTTAATGTAACCACGAAAGATAAGATTAGCAAGTATACACTCCACTTCATCTAAATCCATAGCATCCAACCCCAACCATTTAAATGCTTTCACTAAGTCGTTTAGATTCAATTGGTGTTTTTCCAAAATCAAGAAAACCTTTTTGAACAAATTTTGATGGCAAATGGTTTTGCATTTCTCAAGCAACAAATAGGTTCCTCTCCTAATAAACTCATCCTGATTTCTTTTCAGCGTGTCATTAAAAGTCCTCAAATCACCATTCTTTATAGCTGTAACGAAGGGAATATATTCTTGCAGGCCGTACTTTTCCAATAATGCAGCACTTGGAATCATGCCTCTTAACAGTTTGACTGGAATAAGATAATTCAAAATTCTCTTCTTATTCGCCACCGCCCGGGCATGACAATGACGAAACGCAAACGATAGATTTTCCTCTGCGGCGTCGTATTGATCTTCAAACATATTCAATCTACCAATATAGTATCTATACGTCACTAAATCTCCCTTATTTCCAACCAAATGCAAATTCCTACTCTCTACAGGTCTTAGTAAATTCTTACATAGACGCAACGTATTTAATTCAAAGTACATTTGAAATAGTTGATTGACAATGTACAACACTCCAATCTTTTTAGATCCATCCTCTGAAAGAGGAGCGTCTTCCACCAATTCCTTCCGGTCATTCAAAGTCTTTGAAAATGATTCTTGTAGTAATGTTACTGCAGATTGAAGCCGCGTATGATCATTACGTTGAGTTAATATTGCATTTGCCTTATCTGCAAGGATTGCAACCATGTGAGTGCTGCGACATGTTGCATGGACTAATGGAACGAGGATATTTCCTGGTGAAGAGGATAGAAGATGATTCACAGCGGAATGGAATGAAGATTGAGCCACATAGCAGTCTATTGCATCTCCCTGTAAGTTAACGATCGAAACAGTATGAGTCATGACCAAATATACTTGAGATCAAATGGAATTTCAAAAGAGATGAAATCTTCTTCATGTACAATAGACGTACCTTGACAGCATATTCACGGGCTTCAAGAAACGAATTGATTGCATTACTCCAATCTAAACCATTTTCACTGAATCTTTCATTATACTTGCTTTGAGAGGAAGAAGGATGTTTAGGATGTGTGGCAGAAGAGGATATGTATTTCAACGGAGGGAGCGTGAAGGCATCGGAGATAGCGTAAGGATCTCCGGATCGGATTGCCGCCTTGATGATTTTAGGAGTAGGAGCACTCATGGTTAATCTATCTTACAATCCTTTTCCTACAACACGCACAGCAAATTCAAAGTGAAACAGATAGCTTAAAATAGGCGTTCCAAATAGGTCTTGAAGTGAGGAGTGAGGAGTACAACTGTTTAGATATGGTGGATGGTGGTAAGTGGTAAATACAGAATACTCAATACAGAGGGATCAGGATCTCTTTCGAAATTAGGATCGTGCCACCAGGTTAGTATTTACAGTGCCCAATTCCCAAGTTTCAAGTGTCAAAATCTTCCTCACATCTCACAGCAAAAACAAAAAACAGTCTATTTATTGATCGTCGAATCGATACGAAATCATGGCCATCAGCAAGCATTCCGAGTATGCCTTGGCACGTAAGAGAGTTGATGAACTTCTCAACTCTTCTCGTTCCAATTTTTCATCCTGTGCAGATACGACACCAGCGGTTTGTTCTACGGAAGCCCTATCGAGTCTAACCTCTGCTGACACACCCGGGGAACGAAATAGAAATCAAACATCGAGACCTATCGCTCATCGTTTAAATCAGTATATTAATACCATAGAGCAAGAATATAACGTTACACCCAGTTCCTATTCCTCCTTATTTGGGAATGCTCTATTCCCACGCCAAACGTTCCATACAAGTTCTCATCGAACTCAGAAACCAAACACCTCTCCTGAACAGGAGCATGAAATTGTAAAAGAACTCACTCGAATCATATTCGAAAATGATAACGCCATGGGAGATGTACTTGAAAACTCAACATCCAATGAAATTTTTGAAAAGTTTGGTTCTTCCCTTCCCAAAAAAGTCTGCCAACATCCCTTCAAAAAGAATGATATCGTCTGGGTGTGTAGAACTTGCCAAGCGGATGAAACATGCGTCCTTTGTCATCAATGTTACGTTGCTAGTAATCATGAAGGGCATGATGTTGCTTTTTATCATGCTCAGGCGGGAGGATGTTGTGATTGTGGTGATAAAGATGCATGGGACCCAAAAGGATTCTGCCCGCTTCATGGAAGAGAGGATGAGGTGAGATTAGAGGAGGGAATGGAAGAGCGTGTTCGAGGTGTTGTGGATAGTTGTATAGAGCACTTGGGATATATGGCAGCGAATGTGGAGATAGGATACAGACGAGCCAACAGTTCTGTGAAACGAAAGTTTGGTAGGAGTAGTACCTTTTCCGGGACTACGGGACCTTCGGATGATAGGATGCAAGCTAGAATATTTCAACGTTCTAATACAATAGCTTCCGATGGACAAGTATTTTCTGGTGGTTATATTGATCATGCCACAACAAATGATGAGTCTTCTGGCCCTCCTGGGAGTCCGATGGATATTTCTAGCCACCAGTCGCAGGATTCTCCAATGAGAGATTCAAATGCTCTTCTTTCCGCCTCGTTCGATACTAATACTGATTCCATGGCTGTCGATGATGAGAGTCACGATGACGAATGTAAATTCAACCCTGATGCTGCATCAAGGTCAAAATCAAGACTTTTGGCAAAACAGGAAACCCTATCAAGTCATCCTGTCGACGAAACATTTAATCCAGAAGCTGCGTCAACATCAAAATCACGGAACCCCGAGGAGCGTAAAAAGCAGCTTCGGATAGAAACTATGACGCCTTCGCAACATTTAGGATTGATTGGATCAGAGCAAAATGGATTATACTTATTATTACATGCTGACGATATTCACTCAACAAGTGAAGTAGCGACAGCACTAAGATCCTTATTCTACTCATCCCCAACTCGACCAGAACGAAACTTAGACTTGCAGTGTGATAAAATTGCAAGATTATTGAAGCATAATGTTGGAGATATTATCATTTGGGGAACTCAGGAACTTATTGATGAGTTGGGCCCAGTTCTCACGTCGTGTTGGAAAGATGGGGACATTACAGCTTCTACACGTTTCGGCGCTCTTATGTTGGAAAAAGCAAAGATAATGACAGGATACGGAATGGTAGTCAGTATAAAGACAAGGGAGGAGCTTTTCCAAGAAACGCATTCTGCAGCCTTGTTGCAGTTTTTGAATATCATGTCGAAAAGTTGTGACCCCTTATGTCGACTGGTTACTGTCGGGCTAGGTGCAAATGGAACTAATGATCTCGATGAAAAATCTAATGAAGCTGTGGCTACAAGTGGTGTTAAATTAGGAAATCCAAAGGACGCTCATGGAAACTGCATGCAACTTGTGTCTATGTTACAGAGTGATTTGAAATTACCGCGAACGATCTCGAAGTCTTGGCACGAGTTACTTCTGACTCTTCTGGCTGTGTCAAATTTTAAAGGAGCCCTTGCAAATGCTTACGTCGATACTTATAGAATTGTCACAAGTGAATATGCTCATGGCATTGGAATTTTTGAAAAGAGTTCGTATACGTTGAGTGTACAATTTCTGAATAGAGTCACTTATGTTGAAGATTTAGTAAGAACTCGGGATTTGCTGTTTTGTCTGGTTAGAAGTTTATACGAAACGTTATCGGTTGCTATCAAAACCAAAATGGAATCTATAGATGACACTGTGAAAAATCTTCGGCTTAAAAGTGCTGGAGACAGATCAGCTATGCTTCTATTTGATGATTGTCTTAGCCCTCTAATTCTTGGAACGGGATTGCCGTCTTGGAGAGGAATGTTTTCCAAAAGTAATTCAGATCTTGAATCTTCAGAAGATCTAAAAAGTACTGCACGATTTAATCCTGTACTGGATCCTAGTCACCCTGTTCTTGCTCACAGGCGTTACAGTCCGTGCGTTAGCGATCTAAAGTGCGTTTTAAATGTACAAAGTATACCTCGGCTTCTTGCGTCGTTGCCTAAAGGGAAGCTACTTGATGGTAAACTTGTATCAGATCATTTTAGACCATGTCTTTTGGACGCATGGATCGATGCACTTGCATTGGGTCAGAATATGGACGGTCAGACTTGGAGGAGGATAGAGGAGGGGCACGTTGAGCAAGAGCCTCGAGATTGGGTCGCCGCATTCAACACTGGAATAAGTATCGGAAGTTTGTACGAAAGACTTCTTCAATGGGACGGTAAGAACACTTCTTTCCTTTGTTTTGAAGTGCCCTTAGATAAAACGCTAACACAACCTCGTCTTTCAGATGGTGATGGCATGATAGATTCTCCTCTCTTTCAAGAATACAGGTCAAAAAACACTTTTATAAGCGCAGTAGAAATGACTGTTTATATCCTTACCACAGGAATCAATTCATGGCAGAAGTCTGAAACTCTTGCTTACTCCTCTACACCGAATGGCCGCAACAAAGAAAGTACATGTCCAACATGTTTACCCATGTCGTCGTCTGCAGTTAAATTCGGGTCATATATGGCAATGAAGGCACTTCCGGTTTCGCAGACGAAGTCGTGGAGTTTTCACTTACCATTGCATAGATTTGTGGCAACCTGCTTAAGAGAAATAGCAAGACGACCTTACACTAAAGAGGATGGAACCGTCTCCGGAATCGAAGAGCTAATTACTCGTATGAAGAATCAGCAAGATGCTCCGGAGTTGGAACGGATTTATTTAGGACTCATGGAATTTCCCCTTATTGTTCTTTCTCGAAATTCTCAGATCAGATCGGATCTTTGGCTTAGAAATGGTAGAGGAATGTCTGATCAGGTACTGAACTATTCCGAACCTCCATTTTGTCGAATACTTCGGGATGCGGACTTGGTCCTTGTGCAGTTTGCTGCTATTGCTCTGTTTGATTTGCATCGTCCTCATGATTTTATTGGCACTTCTAGAATTGCACCATTTTCATGTTCATATTTGATTAACTTGCTTTTGCATCGTTTCGGTGTATTCGATTTTTCTGGACTCACTCGAGCTGTAGAAGTTGATCAAGAAAGATATTTTAAAGAAATCTCAGAAGGCCTTTACCCACCAGAAAAACAAACCGGCAATTCATCGTCCTTACCATGGACATATTCTCCTTCTTCAGATGACCCTGAACGGAGCAAGTCGATGCTTGAGGAATTTTTACACACTGTTATAATTCTCATAACAGAACTTATTTCTCCTCCACCAATTAATGTGGAGGATCATTCTCGACAAGCAAAATATCGTTTACGTCGTGAAATTATACACAGACTGGCTTCAGGGCCAAAAGCACACAGCGAATTAGCGGAAGTACACCATGTGCTACCAATGAGAGATAATCTTATCCTTTCCGAAGAAGGCAAGCTCGTGAATCCAGATGATGCCTCGGGAGCAGCTCTTGAAGCAGCTCTTGTAGAGGTTGCCGAATGTAGATCATTCCAAGGAAAATCAGATCAGTGGCAGTTGCAACGATGGGCATGGAATGAGTACGACCCTGCCTTTTTCCATCTGTCTCAAAGACACCATCAAGACGCATCGGAAAATAGACCAACCGTGTTTAAATCCAAAACCGATCACAAGGTCAGGGCGGTTCCATATGTTCCATTTCCACCTATCGCCCACCGATCTTTCCTCCGTCTACGAAGAGATATAACCTCCGATGCATCTCTTATTGCTGTTCTATACCGCGCTTTGCATGTTCATTGTCGTTGTATTCCCCCGAAAGATATTTTCCTTGACCATTTAGAAAACTTACCGTGCAAAGACGCATATCAATCGGATGCCATGAGCGAAACCATTTTAGGCAGAGCGGTTCATCTTCTTACTCTTGGAGCATATGCTTGGGAAAATTCGAATGGTTTTGAAATAAATTCAGATTGGAGAATTGACGGTGGAGGGGATGTTGGAAGTGTGTTCCACTACTTGACAGAAGCCCCAACTCCGCAAAAATGGGTTGAAATGATTCTTCTTGCCAAACCTGAAATTATAATGGCATCAGATAAATATCGCGACGAAGAAAATATGCTAGTTTTACTTAGAAAACTTGCGTATGATGGTGGAGCGGGTCAATTTGAAATTGAAGATGGGTCAATGAGATGCGGAGCCGCTTGGTTATGTGAATACGCTGTTCGCCATAGTTCTGAAGCTGTATCAATGATAGGAAAGAGAGATAAAATTGGAAGCGTGAAGAATGATTCAAGTGGAGAAACTGATCTTCAACGCCGCCGACGTGAGGCCAAAGAAAGAATCATGAAACGTATGCAGCAGAATATGGCCAACTTTGCATCCTCAATCGATATTAGTGACAATAATGACTATGATCTGAACAATGAATTTCCCGAATCTTCCGCTCCGTCAACACCATCGCGATCTCATTCTTTACATCTCGAAATGTCGGACGATGAAAAGTGCACTCCAAAGTCAATCGAATCCCGTTCTGAAATTAGTGATAGTCCTAAGTCCAACAGAAACGTTGTAGACATTTCTCAGTCTTTTCCCTCAAGGTGTCTTTTAAAACATCGCCCAAGATGTATCATATGTTCTGAAGATGTCAGTATCGCTCAAGATGCTGATTCTACCTCATTTGGTAACGGAAGAACATCAAAGCGAAAAGTTCTAAGTTTCTGTGGATATATTCAAGCCAGCACAGTCTTGAAAAGTGGTGGGGGGCCACCTGATCCGTCTAAGGAACAATCTTTCAGTTTAGTGGGTGCTCATATTACACTATGCGGTCATGCCATTCACTCTTCTTGCTGCGAATCTCACATAAAAGATTCAGCGGAAAGAGAAGAAAGATACTATGATAGACTTGAAAATGGCAAATGGAGCGAGTTCAAATGTCCTATGTGTCGTCGCTTGAGCAACTGTCTGATTCCTTTTGTTGACGTCGACGTTGATTGGGCTCACATCAAGATCCCTGAAGAATCACCCTCCCAAATCTCGACCTTGCAAGACTTTCTTAGCTCTTCAAAATGGTGGACTTGTCGCAACGACAACTCATATATTTGGGACGGTCGGTGTGCTTTTTTGCCTCTCGATTCCACCAAAACGAATACTGCTACTGTTGATTTTTTCGGAAAGAAGACTCTCTATCGTTCTTGGGTGTCCGCTTTCCGCGGAGCGTTAAATTCAAGAAGTTCCAGTAATGAAGAAAAAATACCGATTTTGAGCGCAAATTCAATTGTAGAATTATGGCGAAAACTCTTGGATCAGATATCGGATTGTACTTATAAAGCCGACATCGGCCGTTTTGGTGAAATCGACGAAAATGTCGGTGAATTTCGGCATTATCTCACCGAGAAGATAGTTTATAACGAATTCAATTCTGCTAACTATGGTATTGATGCTACTTTGGTAAGTTTCAAATATACTTTTTGCTCTTGCTTTTAGTCACGATCTGACAATAATTCGTTCGTCGCCCATTCCATTCAAGTGGCCCATGTGCATTTCACCAGTTCTGTCAACTGATCAGAAGCAAGAACTTTCTCGAGAAAAACTAGTTTCACGGCATCTTCAAACTATCCAATCTTTTACATATAGCTGTTGCTCTGAATTTTCCGAGTGTTTACGCTTATCTAAGAGACACTCAGACCCTAATCAAGAAAATTTATTTTCGAAATATGGAATTCAAAGCATTGTTTGTAATGGGGAATTCATAGCCATGCCATATGATAACACCATTCAAGACGGGTCAGAAGTATTTGATGGTAAAATCGGCAGACTTCGATATTTAGCACTTCCATTACTTTACACCTCAGGATCCTTGGCTCGTGAGATTGTACATCTCCTTATGAATATGCCAGTGATGGAAAGATTCAAAGAAAAGAATGATGGAATGAAACGTTCTCAAATTGTGTATCCCATTCTCTGTGGTCATATCCTGACACACACTGTTGCAGCAGTGGGTGCTATATGTGGAGATGATCTGAAGTCTCGATCGATGGATGGAAATACTGTCTCGGACAGTAGCAACGTAGGTTTGATTGAAGAATGTTTGCTGATGGTTCAATTAGGATTTCTTGCTAGAATCCTTCAAATTCTATTAGCCAGTCTTCAAGAGAATATGATGGATGCGTCCATAATTGAAATCAAAATCATTAGTGCAATCAATAACAAGCTGTTCAAAAGTCCCCTGGAATCTTGGGAACGAGGGTGCTATCATTTGTTGCATTCTGCGATGTCATCAGTTGTTAGTGATCATGACTTGTCAAACGAGATAGATGATAGTGCCACTGAAGCCCTCCTTATCAATGCCTGCGCTACTGCAAAACAGTTGGGAAAGGACTTTTTGTGTCATGTAGGTTTCATTCTACAGGTTTTCCTTCCAAAATCCACGACTGTATTTGACAACCTTAAAGATACCAAGAATCAGCACAGTTCTACATTGGAGCAGCTTCTATGTGCTTTTCATATCGATGATTTTTATCAGCTGGTTAGTTATCCTTTGGTATCAGAAATTGTATGCCATTGGTACAAAGACTCCTTAGGGAAAGAAACTCAGAATGAGTTGGAAAGGCGCTTAACTCAAACAAGGTCCTACGCGTCATATGATTGGCCGAATGTTTGCTACGGTGATTTGAATAATTCAACGGAAGAGCACGCTGCTAATGTCAACAAAAAAGAGTATCCTTTATTTCGAGGCTTGTCTATTCAAGATGCATCCGCGGACACCGAAGAGAGTAAATGCATAAAATATCTACCTTCTTCATACACTGACCTTTACGCTGCACTCGGAAAAATATCACCCGAGACTGAATTAACAGCGGTGTGCTTCGTCTGTGGTCAAGTTCTGGATGCCAGTGGAAAAGGAGAGTGCACTCGTCATACTTATCGATGCGGAGGAGGATGTGGTCTCTTTTTCCTACTCCAGGATTGTGTATGCCTAGCAATACACAAAGACAAGGCGGCATATTTACCCAGCCCATACGTAGATAGTCATGGCGAAACACCCCAATTCCGCGGTCGCCCACTCAATATTGACTCCATCCGATACGATTTTCTCCATGAACTATGGTCTGGACACACTCTCCGTGAGCACGTCATTGCAGAGCGACAAAAGTCCACTCGAAATCTGCTGATCAACAGTAATT
>Ga0213868_10001176_pt1 | contig 25355 bp, 21 predicted proteins | sample PICome_9_FD_160087 | JGI IMG/M metagenome (GOLD analysis project Ga0213868, IMG submission 160087) | Coastal seawater microbial communities near Pivers Island, North Carolina, United States - PICO127 | ecosystem: Environmental > Aquatic > Marine > Coastal | place: USA: North Carolina... | reverse complement strand
AGTTCTTCCTATAGAGCCGTGGTAGACCACCACGTTGATAGGCTGGATGTGGAAGCGCAGTAATGCGTGTAGCTGACCAGTACTAATAGCTCAATTGGCTTGATTTATGCACTGAAAAAAATTTTTAAAATAGATAGATTTAATAAACAAATATTCTTACATATTTTTAAAATAATTTATATTTATAATAATTTGTAATGTATTAATTCAAATTAAAATATAAAAGTTGTGAATGATTATTAATAATTTAAAAATTTTGACATTAGCTGCTGGAGCTGGGTTAAGATTAAAAGATTATAAAAAAAAATTAGATCTTCCAAAGCCATTAATTAACATATTAGACAGATCGATGATTGAATGGTCAGTACTATCTTATCATTCTTTTGTGACTAAAGGACTTGTAAAAAAATCAAATTTTTATTTTGTTATACTAGAAGAGCATGACAAAAATTATTTTATAACAAAACAATTACACTCAATTTTTGGAAAACAGGTAAAAATTATAAAACTCAAAAAAATCACAAGAGGGCCAGCTGAGACGGCATACCTAGCAACCAAAAATATTAACTTTAATGGACCAGTAATTTTTAATGATTGTGATCATTATTTTAAAAGCAGTTCACTTTTTAATAAAATTATACAAATTAAAGATAAAAAAAATATTTCAGGGATAATTAATGTGGCAGAAACAAACTCAACTAAGCCAGATTGGAGTTACGTAGAAGAAGATACACGGGGTAATATCCTTGGAATAAAAGAGAAAGATCCAATACTTGCAAAAAGAGGTGCAAAAGGTGTTGTTGCCTCATATTATTTTTCTAATTTGAATACATTTAAAAAAGAAGCAAAATTAATGATTAAAGAAAATGATCTAGTGGGTGATAAATTTAAAAAAGAGTTTTATATTTCGAAAATATATGATCGTTTAATTAAAAAAAAACATAATTTTTTAACTGCAGTAACAACTTCAGCGCATCCATTTGGAAATCCAATTCAAATTCAGGATTTTATTAAAAACTATTCGCAGAACACTTTCTACCCAGAAGCATCAACATTCATATTTGATATTGATGGAGTAATACTAGAGCATGACAAAGGATTTCACAGTGAATTGGGCAAATATCAGTACCCATCAAAACCAATTAAAAATAATATCAAATTACTTAATTCTTATCATTCCAAAGGAGAGGTCATTATTCTTATGACAGCAAGGCCAGAGTCTGAAAGAAAAAATTTGCAGAAAGAACTGTCAAAGCTTAGAGTACAATATCATAAACTTGTTATGGAAGTACCAGGAGGCACAAGAGTTTTAATAAATGATAAAAAACCATCAAAAAAAAATTTTAAAACAGCAGTAGCCATAGAAACAGTTCGTAATAAAGATATTTTAGTTAAAGATTTAAAAAATATAAATTATGCAAAAAAAGAAAAAATATTGTTAGAAGGAGGGTCTTACGCAAAAACATTTTTAATAAAAAATGGTGATGGAAATTTTGTAAGAAAAACAGTCTCTAATAAAATTGATTATGATAGAGGTGAAAAAGTCTTATCTGGTCAATATAATTGGTTAAAAAAAGCAAAAAATGATGGGATAAATGTACCCAATGTAAAAAAATATGAAAAAAATCTTCGAGAAACATTTTTTGATATGGAATATTTGGACAATACCGATTTGTTTTCCAAATACACTCAAATAGAATCCAAAAAAAACTCTAAATCTAGATTTAAAAGCATTATAGAAGATTTAAAAAATTTTTATAAAAAAAACAGTGAAACAAATAATAAAGACACAAAACTATTAAAAGAACTTATTACTAAAAAAGCTATACCTTCAATCAAAACTCTTAAAAAATTGAAATTAGGAAAAGTTCTTTTAAAGAAAAAAAAAATTACAATAAATGATTTAGAGTGTGATAATATTTTTAATATTTTCAATAATATAATTAATGAAAGAAACCCTGCATCAAAAAATCTAAAGCAAAATTTTGATACTAAAAATAAAACAATTATTCATGGGGATTTAACGTTTGAAAATATCTTAATCGATAAAAAAAAATCTTATTTTATCGACCCTCTAGGAAGCTTTATGGATGTTAAGTTTGAAGATGATTTTCTGTTTAAAACTACACCACTATTTGATTTAGGAAAGCTTTCTCAATCAATAATTGCGAATTATGAAAGTTGGAAAAACGAAAAAAATATTAATAAATTTGTAACTAAAAATAAATTTAAACTCCCCAAAAAACATAAAGTTGATAAAGAATTGTTTAAAATTTTAATTAAAAGTTTCAACGGACTTACAACGAATTTATTAGAAGTTGTAATCATGCATATGATTATAATACTTTGTAGAATAATTAGGTATAGGGTAGTGAAGCATGAAACCTCAGCAATATTATGCTATCTTTTTGCTACTTATTTTGTTAACTTGATATATAAATCCAAAAAACTACCAATATGAAAATTTATTTTGATGGCGCCTCAACTAAAGAATTAGATGAAGTTTTAAAGCTCGGCATAATATCAGGTGTAACAACAAACTTGTCCTTTTGTAAAAAACAAATGGATATTACTGGGCAGGATTATATGAGTCTACTTCAGGAAATTAAAAAAAAAGTTTTAGACTATAATAAAAAAAAACTTTCTTATTCTGTACAGGTATCTTCGTTTAAACCTGAAGATATAGTAACTGAAGCTAAAGTGCTAAATGAAAAATTATCAGGCAAAATAGACCTTAAAATTAAAGTCCCAGTATCCTATGAAAATTTTAAAGTGATAGATCAATTAGTAAACAAAAAGATTAATATTAATGCAACATGTGTTACCAGTTTTTTACAAGGTTTGGCTGCTGCAAATGCAGGATGTAGTTATATTTCATTTTTTTGGGGCAAAATGACAGATGAGGATATTGACCCAAAAAAAATTATTAGCGAATTTAAAAATTTATTAATAAAAAATTCCTTAGACAAGACCTGTCAAATTTTAGTAGGGTCGATTAGACAAACCAAAGTAATAAGAGAAGCTTTCGCAGCTGGTGCAGATATAGTAACAATACAAAATGATTCATTTGTAAAAATGTTAAATCAGCAAAAAAGTTTAGAGGCAAATCTGTTATTTCAAAAAGATTGGAATAAAAAATAATTTTAATATATTATTTATTAATATTTTCCATATCTTTTCTGTATTGTGACACACCTTCCTTTAAACCATCTTTTTTAATTTTTTCTGGATAATCCATTATATAGCCAGTATATTTAAAATGAGTTTTACATGGTATTCCCGCAAGATTTAAAAATAAAGAAAAGCTTTGTTCACTTGGGAAATAATTTTGTCCACCAGTTAGTTTGAATTCATCACTGGCTTTAAATTTATATTTCATAGCATTGTCATAATTTTTTATAAGCTTTTTTTTAATATATTCACCCGAAGGTCTTTTATTAAAAGTTTCAACTATTTCCTTAGGGTATTTTAACCAATTAAATCTAGTTGCACCTGGTTCAGATTTCATAATTTGTGTCGGATTTATAGGTAAATATTCAAGATTATGAAAGTCATTTGAGTAGGACCATTCTGCAAAATCATAATAACTTCTTAAAGGTAAAAAAAATTCTCTACGACCACTAAAATTTAGGTCGCTAAAAGCAAACAAATATTCTTCATTATTTTCTAAAGACATATCAAGTAAATTTTCAGAATTTAAAAAGAAAAAATCGGTTCTAATTTTTAAAAAGTTTTTAAAAAAAATTGAGTTATTTTTTTCATATTTATAGACTTCATCTATAGCACATTTAAGTTTAAGGTATTGACTAAGAAAAATATTCGACATTTTAGAATAATCTTTTTTGTAAAAAGAATTTTCAATAATAGTAGTATGAATATTTTTATGTTTAATTTCATTAACAATTTTTTCATCTGCAAGATCCGTCATAATAAAAATTTGATTTTTTTCTGCAATTGAATAGATTAGATCTTTAGATTTATCCCAGCAACGCAATCTGCCTGTAATTAATACAGCAGTGTCATTAGTTACTTTTGAATTATCAATTTTTTTATTTGCAGGATGACTATTCAACACATCAATCCAATCATCTGCCTCTAAAAATTGTTTTAAGACCATTGAGTCAAAAATTAGGTAACGAATTTTTTTTTTATTTGAAAATAAAAGGCGCAACAAAAATAAAAATAATTTAATTTTTGCAAAGACTTTTTTAATAATTTTCATATTTAGCATAAGATTAATTTAAAAACTTTAATTTGCTGTTATATTACATCAATTGTTATAAATATATAATTTGCATAATAATAATAACAATTTAAAAATCTAATAAAAGATTAAAATCTATTAAATTAATTTGATATTTTAGATGTACCAAAAAAAAATTCTTATTACTGGAGCAGAGGGTTTTATAGCTGTTAATCTTGCTATTTTTTTAAGTAAAAAAAATTTTAAAATTTTTGGAATTGGGAATAAAAAGTATACAAAAAAAATATCAAATAAATTTGGATATAATTTACTATTGAATAAAAAAATTGATTTAAAAAATCTTAAAAAAAATTTTAAGAATGTAGATTTGATTATTCATTGTGCAGGAAGTGGCTCAGTGGGTTTAAGCAATCAAGAAAATTATAAAAAAAATTATTTGACAACTAAAGCTGTATTAGATTTTAGTATTCAGTTAAAAAAAAAACCTAAAATAATATTTATGTCGAGTTATTCGCTTTATGGAAATTCATATAATAATTCAATTAAAGAAAATTTTACACTGAGACCATTATCATCATACGCAATGACAAAAAAATTTAGTGAAGAAATTTTATTAAAATACAGCAAAATCTATAATCTTAATATTTCAATTTTGAGATTAGCTTCAATCTATGGAGAAGGTTTAAAAAAACAATTAATGTTTGATGCCTGTGAAAAAATTTCAAACAATAAAAATGTGTTTTATGGAACTGGGAATGAAATAAGAGATTGGCTGCATATTTCAGATTTAACTATTTTAGTTTATAAGATTATTAAAAAAAATTTAAATTATAACACAATTATTAATTGTGGAACCGGCAAAGGAAATAAGGTCAAAAATATTCTTGAGATAATTAAAAAACAATTTAATACCAATATTAAAATAAAATATATTAGTAAAAAAAAAGCTAGTCCAAAAATCTTAATAACTAATATTAAAATAGCAAAATCGTATAAATGGGAACCGAAAATTAATATCAAAAAAGGAATTCTAAATTACGTAAAATGGTACAAAAAGATTAATGCTTAAAGTCGGATTTATAATAAACTTCAATTCAAATAAATGGTTAGGTGGTTTTAACTTAGTGATTAATTTAATTAAATCACTTTCACTTTTGAAAGATAAAAAAATTGAACCTATATTGATTATTGACAAAAACTTTCCTCGAAAAAGTTTAAAAGGTTTTAATATAAAAACAATTAAGACAGATTATTTTTTAAAAGAAAAAACTTACAAAAGAATATTTAATAAGTTCTTAATATTTTTGTTTGGTAAATCATATATTTATGAAAAAATATTTAAAGATTTAAACATTAATATTTTGTCTCATACTCTTTTACCATTAGGAAAAAAAAGTAGTTTAAAAAGTTTCCCGTGGATACCAGATTTTCAATACTATCATTATCCAAAAAATTTTAGTTTGAAAAATAAAATTTTTAAAAGAATGAATATTTATTTTGTAAGAAAAAATTCTAATAAAATTATCTTGAGTAGTAAAAATGCCAGAAATGATCTTAAGAAAATTTCATATAAGGCTTATAAAAAATCAATAGTAAATCCTTTCATATTTGATTTAATAGATAGAAAAAAAATTTTAAGTTTAAAAAATTTACAAAAAAAATATAAATTAAGAAAAAATTTTTTTTATTTACCTAATCAATATTTTGTACATAAAAATCATCTAGTAGTTTTAAAAGCACTTAAGGAGGTCATAAAAAATAAAAAAAATAAGGACATAACAATAGTATCCACTGGATTAAATAATGATCACAGGAATCCAACTTATTTCAAACAATTAAATTCGTTTATTGAAAAAAATAAATTGAATAATAATTATTTATATCTTGGCATTATACCATACAGAGATATGATGTCTTTGATTTATAATTCTATTGCTTTAATTAATCCCTCAAAATTTGAAGGTTGGAGTAGTTCTGTTGAACAAGCTAAATCTATGGGGAAAAAAATTATATTATCAAATATCGCAGTTCATAAAGAACAAGATCCTCAAAGAGCTGAATTTTTCAACAAAAACAATCATCAAGAATTAGCAAAAATAATTAAAAAGATATGGTTCAGTTATGACCGGGCCTACGAAAAAAATATAATTAAGAAGAGCTATAAGATTTTAAAACAACGACTTACAAAATATGCTTTGGATTATCAAAAAATAATTTTAAATAATTAATCTTTTACTTGTTTAAATTTGTGAATATATTAAATTTCAATTTTTATGATAAAAAGAATTAAATATTATCTACATTTAAGTTCATTTTTTCTTAATAAAAAAAAATTTTTATCTAAAATCAAGTCTCAAAATGATGATTTAGAAAGCAATTTTTTACAAGCATTTATCCAAAAAATAGAAAATAAGACATTTATAGAATTTGGATTTCATCCGTTTGAATTTAATACAATACACTTAATGACTTCGAATTTTAAGGGTGTCTTAGTTGATGCGAATAAAAAAAATGTTTTTTTTATGAATATATTAAAATTTTTTCACAATTATAAAATCAGAGCTATCAGCACGTTTCTAAATAAAGAAAATATAGTTGAAATTGTAGATGATGATTTTGGAATTTTTTCTATAGACATTGATGGAAATGATTATTGGTTGACTAAAGAAATTTTAGAAACTAATAGAAATTTTGAATTAATGATAGTCGAATATAATTCTACTTTTTTAGATAAATCTATAACAACACCATATGATAAAAATTTTAATAGACACAACAAACACGAAAGTGGATGGTACCATGGTGCATCATTGATGGCTTTTATAAAATTATTTAATCAAAAAGATTATGCTTTAATAAAAACTACTGGTGGAAATAATGCTTTTTTTATTAAAAGAGATTCCTTAAACAAATACAATTTTACTGAAGTTGAATTCAAAAATGCGTTTGAAGAGAGTAAATTAAGAAATCTGTGGTCAAATAAAAATGCACATCAGCAATTTGAAGTTATTAAACACCTTGAATATGTAACTGTTTAATTTTTTTTAGCAATTGCTCTAGTTTGAGACCAATCATGATTTAATCTACCATAAATTCTACACAAAAAATGAAAAATACTCCAAGGGATTATTTTTTTAATTCTAAAATAAAAAGGTATCCATTTATGAATGAAAGGTTTGCTTTCAAGAACATCAAAACCTGTAATCTCGAGTATATTTCCTAAATTTGACGGTGACCAACTATATAAATGCATAAATTTATTTTTTTTGGTAAACTTGTTATTTTTATTATCAATTGGTACGACGATACAAATTAAGCCACCTTTTTTTAAAGAGCGATAAAGTTCTTTTAATTCCATAAAAGGGTTGTCACAATGTTCAAGAGCATGATTGCTAATAATTAAATCAAAATAGTCATCAGGTAATTCTTTTGAATATTTAAAGGTTTTTATTTTTTTTTTTGCCTCATTTCGAGCAACATCATTTATTTCAACTCCATATTTTTCGATATTTTCAAATGCGGATAGCATATATCCTCCTCCACACCCAAAATCTAAAACTTTTTCATTTTGTTTTATTAATTTTTCAAATTTAATCTTATTGGCAGCTGCACCAAACTTGCCAACATGAGATTGCCAGTTAAAATACTCTTCATTATAGTGAGATTGACTTGTCATAAAAAATATAAATTTACATAAATTATTTTTAAATTAATTTATATCATATTATAATTATTTATAAACAAATTATAGTGGATACTTTAATATTGTTAGTAATAGTGTGATAAGATATTTGTTTAAAATAATCGTTAGATAAATTATTAATCTTAATAATAAATTTTTATAAACAAATTATATGAAGCTGATAAAATTTATTTTTTATTTTTTTTTGAGTAGAAAATTCTATCTTATAAATACTCCTTTTGAGTATATGGCAATGGCTGAATATTTTTATTCAAAAAATTGTGATATTTCAGAGTTTCCTTTAATTGTTGGGTATTGTTCACCAAACTCAAAAAAACAAATTAAAGAAATTATAAAAAATTTTTATAAAAAGAATCAAAAAATTTTTTATTTAGATGAGTTAATGAATGTGAAAATTTTTCATTTAATTTTATTTATACAAAAAAATATTAAGAGAAAATTTTTATTAATAGTAGCTGGTTCATTTAATTATTATTTATTTAGAGAATTTTTTAAAAGATCATCAAAGATAGTTTTTATAGATGATGGATATGAGACCATTAACTCTGTTAATGAAAAAGAGGTAAAAAATTGGAACTGTGAATTTTATAGTATATATAATATTAAAAATTTAGATTTAAAAATTGAAAAAAACAATTTTGATTTAATTAAAAGCTTTCAAGTTAAACAAAGAGTAGATAAAAATTTAGTTTTTTTATTAGGATCAAGCATTTTTCAAAGTAAGGCTAGAATTGCTAATTATTATCTTCTACTAAAGGACTTTATTGAAGCAAATCATAAAAAAAAAATTATATATTTTCCACATAGAGGTGAAATAATAGATAATAATATTAAACTTTTTGAAAACTTCGAGATAAGAAAAATTGAAGAACCAATTGAAACATATCTATTAAAAAGTAATGTTTCCCCTTGCCTCATTGCTGGATTTTATACAGCAGCTTTATACAATTTTAAAAAGATATTAATCAATAATGATATCGAAATAATGAATATTAATTTTGACAACAGTAAACAAAAATGGGAAGAATCAGACAGATCATTTATGCATATATACTTTATGCAACATTTAAAAGAAGTTGGTGTTAAGGATTTTTATCAATCAATTTAATCGACTTATAGCGACAATTTATTGCTATTTACAGGCACCTTTAGTATGTATAAACCCTAATTTTAGAATAAATTAAAATTTATGGGAATAAAAATACTTTTTCTTTATCCAAACACGTTCGGTATGAATATGATACCTCAAGCGATGGCGTTATTTTCATCTTTATTAAAAAAAGAAGGGCATGAGGTTGAGTTATTTGACTCGACATATTATTCAGTAGATTTTGGACTTGATTCAGATGGAACACAAGTTGATAAGTTAGCCGTAGTCCCTTTTAATATGGAAGATAGAGGTGTAAGAATTAAAGACACTTCTTGGTCAGATGATTTAAAGAAACAAGTAGAAAGGTTTAAACCAGACTTGATTGGTTTATCAACCACTGAAGACATGTATGAATTAGGTCTATTGTTCCTAGAAACTATCAAGGATTATAAAATTAAAAATAATGTTCCAGTTATTGCTGGAGGAGTTTTTCCTACTTTTGCGCCTGACATAGTAATTAAAGAAAAACTAATCGATATAGTTTGTGTAGGAGAAGGTGAGAATGCATTATTAGAGTTAGCTAAGAGAATTGAAAAGAAAAAACCATACAATGACGTAACTAATTGTTGGGTTAAAACTATCGGTCCAGAATATCTTAAGAATAGAAATACAATTCAAAAAAACCCAATTTCAAAACCTGTGGATATAAATACAAACCCTGTAATTGATATAAGTTTATTTGAAGAAAATAGATTGTATAGACCGATGGGAGGAAAAATTTATAAGATGTTTCCAGTTGAAACTATAAGAGGATGTCCTTACACATGTAAATTTTGTAATTCACCCGATCAAATGGCTTTATACAATAAAGAAACAGATGGCGGTTACTTTAGAAAAAAGAATATAGACCTAGTTTCAAAAGAACTAAAACATTTCAAAAATGATTTAGGCGTCGAATATAACTACTTTTGGGCAGACACTTTTTTAGCAATGAATAAAAAAGAATTTGAAGAATTTATTGATATGTATTCTGAAATCAAAATTCCTTTTTGGTTTCAAACCAGACCCGAAACAATAAATGATTACAATATGAAGAAATTAGCTGAAGTTGGCTTGGATAGGATTTCTTTTGGTGTAGAGCATGGAAATGAAAAGTTTAGGCTAGAAGTGCTGGATAGAAGATGGTCAAATGAAAAAATCATTGAAAAATTAAAAATACCCCACAAGTATGGAATTAACTTTAGTGTAAATAACATTACTGGCTTTCCAAAGGAGACAAAAAAACTTGCCTTTGATACAATAGAATTAAATAGAAATATTGACTCAGATAACGCCAATATTCACACTTTTGTTCCTTTTCACGGAACACCTTTAAGAAAATTATGTGAAGAATTAGGATATATAAAGCATGAAACAATTACCAAATGTCTTGTTGCTGATCCAATAATGGATATGCCACAATATCCTAAACATGAAATAAAGGGAATTGCGAAGTGCTTTAATTTATATGTTAAATTTCCAAAAAGTAGATGGAAGGAAATTGAAAGAGCTGAAAAAGATGATGAAGAAGGTAATAAAATTTTTTCAGAACTTAGTAAAGAATATCTTGAAAAGTATATGCCAGCACCAAATTCAGACCCTCATGGTGGTATTGAAGATTTCATTGAAGCAGATAAGCTTAATCAATGCATTCCTATTCCCAATCCTAATAAAGTGAAATATTAAATTTTTAAATATATAAATACTACATTACTGCATTAATAGCAGAAGCAGCCTTAGGATCTTTATATTTCTTATCGAATTCTTCACCTAATTTTTTGTGCATTGTTATACCTTCGGGCGTAAATTGTTCAGCAATTTTAATTTCATCCCATCTATCTTCTGGAAATTTACAGTAATATGAAAAGGTTTTACTAAGTCCACCAATTTCTGTTGATGATAATTGAGGCATGTTTAACATACTTTTATCACTACCAGCTATTCCTAAAGTAACTATTTCTTCATCTGTTATATAACCTTTTTCAATAGATAAATTTCTTAAAGGTGTTCCATGATATGGTGCAAAAATAAAAGCTCCAGCTGCAGGCATACTTTTAGGTAATTTTCTACAAAATCTAATTGTATCAAATACCAACTCCCTAGTTTCATCTGGCATACCAATAATGCAATTGGCTGTAGCTGTATATTTTTTGTCTGCAAGCATCTCAAAAGCTTTGATTTGAACATCATCAGACACATTCCTTTTTAAATAGTTTTTTCTGTAGTCAGAATTTCCATGTTCTATACCAATATCACATCTAAGCATATTCATTTCTTCTAAACCATTTGCCCGATGTTCAGTTATAGTTTCTGCTCGTGTATTCATCCAAAAAGGTATTTTATAATCTGAATACATTTCTTTAAATTCATCAAATTCTTTATTTGACATAGCTAAAAATGTATCTGAAATAAAATAAATTAATTCTGGATCATATTTTTTAATTAAAAAATCAAATTCTTCTTTCATCCTTTTTATAGATTTTTTTCTGTGAAAGATTTTTGACGTCTCTTCTTTATAAATTACATTATTCCCAGGTGAGTTACAAAATGTACATGTGTAGGGACATCCTCTTTGTGTTTCAACTCCAACTGTTCGGTAAACTCCTCCAGACATTGGTCTATAAAGGCTTCCAGGGTCAAACAAATCCCAGTCTGGTATTGGAACATTGTTGATATCCATTCCAGCCCTAATTTTATTTTTATATATTTGTCCATTAGCTTTTATGTGAAAATTCATTACATTATCAATTCTCTCTCCAGAAATAAATCTATTACATAATTCCATAACAGCCTCCTCACCCTCACCTCTACAAACATAATCTACAAATTCATTTTTTATAACTTTATCGGCAGCATAAGTTGGAAAAACACCACCAAGCAGAGTTTTATAATTTCTATTTTTTTCTGGTATGCTTCGCAAAAGGTCTATTGCTAAAAAATATGTACTTTCCACAACAGAGACCAATATTAAGTCAGGCTTAAATTCGTCAACTTTTTTTATGAAATCGCTTTTTATACTAGAGCCTTTTTTTGGTGCCCCACCTTTTCTTAATAGTTCATCAGTATCAAAATTTGGTACAGCTCTATTTTGTACTAAAACATCATTCGTTTTTTGAATTTCTACATCTGAAATGCTATCATCATCATTAAAGTGAATGTCTTGATAATATGTGCAGTCAAATATATCAGTCGTATAACCCTCATTTTTAAAAAGGGCAGAAAAAATTCCAATACTTTGTGGCATCAAGCTACTCATTTGAACATTAGGATAAAGTTGCAATATCCTAAAATCTTTTGGAGATCTTGGGCTAAATGGTGATTTAATCATAATATGTCATTTTATATACTTGAAATGAATCGATTTCTCAATATTTATTAGATCTAAATGTGACATAGATGTCCTGCAAAAATGATTTAATTAGACATTATAAATTTGATTTTTTCTCACTTTAATTATATATGTCAAAATGTACTGATTTGGTAGGGAATTAATGTGAAATTCATTAGCTGTTCCTGCAACGGTAAAGTCCGAGCGCTACCCAGTATAGCCCGCTGTTGAATGAAGGCCAGGAAAAGTCTAGTTCTACAATTTAAATTAACATCGGCATAAAATTAATTAACTTCATATTTTTTATGAAGTTTAAAATGGAGTGTTATACGATGTTAAAAATAGGTATATTTATAAGTTTTATTTGTTTGGCAAATTCTCTTTTTGCAAAAGAAATTCCTATCATAGTTATTTCTGCTGGTAAATCCCCTCAATCATATAGTTCAGTTGGTAGTCAAGTAACTATTATTGACTCTAAAGCAATTGAAAATTCTTCAGGTTCATCTTTAGTAGAACTTTTGGATAGTGAGGTACAAGGATTAAATATTTTTCAGTTGGGTGGAAAAGGAACAAATACGGGTATTCAAATGAGAGGCCTACCAAAAAGGTACTCAACTATTTATATTGATGGTGTAAAAATGTACGATCCTTCAACGCCTGATAATTCATTTTACTCAGAAGGATTATTTATAGATTCGATTGAAAGAATTGAGGTTTTAAAAGGCAGCCAAAGCTCACTCTATGGAAATAGTGCTGTTGGCGGAACAATCAATATTTTTACTAAAAAAGGTAAATTAGGCAAACACCAAAATGTTGCAGTAAGAGGAGGAGACAATAAAACACAAGATGTTTTTTATTCAATTGATGGAGCTGATGAAAAACAAAATTATTTTGTTGGTTTCAACTACTATTCAACTGACGGTATTTCTGCCATGAGTAATGATACTGAGAATGACCCCTATGAAAATAACAGTTTGACAGCAAATTATGGTTATAAAATTTCTCAAAATAATAGTATCGAAAATTCTTTAACTTTTAAAGATAGTTTTTTAAAATATGATGAACCAACGGCTGGAAGGGATGATACAAAAAACTCATCAGATAATCTTGAAGCTCACTATAGTTTTAAATTTAAAAATACCAACAACAACTTTAAGAATACGTTTGGTTTTAGCAAGTCAGCTACATCAAGGTTTGTGACTAAGTACACAGGTAGAACTAATCGGTATGAAGGATTTAAAGACATGTTTACTTATTTGGGTGAATATAATTTTAACCTAGATAGTAAAATAATTTATGGATCTGATGCAGAATTTTTTAAAGGAAAATACCCTACAGATCCTGGAAACAATCTAACAACAGATGAAGAAATTCATTCTCAATATATTGATTATCAGTTTAGGCCTTACGAAAATATCTATGCAACCATTGGGGGTAGAAACGATATACATACTACAGCTGGAGATGAACAATCATACAGAGTTTCAGCAGCTTATGATCTTGGTGGTAATAGTAAGATTAGATCGTCATACGGAACTGGCTTTCTTTTTCCAGCTTTATATGAAACTGGCCAGTATGGCTGGTCAAATCAAGATAAGGATAAAATAAATGCTGAAAAAACTACTAGTTTTGATGTCGGTTATGAAACTTATTTTGATGCTTTAGGTTTAGGTTTTAATATTACTTACTTTGATATTCTTATTGAAGATCCAATAATGGGTTCCAATGAAACGAATTTTCAAGATAACGTACCTGGTGCAGAAAACAAAAGTAAAGGAATTGAACTGGCTACAAACTGGACAGATAATAAAAAATTAGGCATTGATTTTAATTACACACTTACAAGAAGTTATTCCGGTGTCGATTGTGATAAACCAGACAGAGATAAATGGGGTCAGACTTCATGTAATGCTTCTGATAATAAGTTTCTTAAAAATGCAATGGTGAGAGTCCCAATCCATGCTATAGGCTCAAGAATTAAATATCAGTTTAACAGAAATCTAAAAAGCTCTTTGCAGTTAACATACAAAGGACAAACCAGAGATTATGGTGGAACAGATTATTCTTTTAAGGATCAAATTCTAGATGATTATTTGTTAGTAGATTTAGCAAGCACTTATGCGCTTAGCGAAAATTATAAGATCGATTTTTTGCTTAAAAATTTATTTGATCAAAATCATGAAAATTCATTAGACTATTCAGGAACACCTAGGACATTGAATATTGGTTTAAAAATTGGGTATTAATTTTTTAATAACTATAATTGATTGAGAGAAAAAAATAGAACTTGCAATCAATTACTTAGTAAATTAAATTAAATCGTATATGGGTTATTTAAAAATATCGCTTGGAATTTTAATAGCTTTAGCTGCTAGTAGATTTATTCCACATCCGCCAAATTTTACAAGTCTTCTAGCCTTGAGTTTCTACGTTCCTGTAATTTTAGGAATAAGATATCTTCCAGCACTAATAGTTAGTTTTGTTATAACAGATATGATTATAGGACTTCATGGAGTTACTTTTTTTACTTGGGGAAGCATAATTCTAATTGGACTTGGCTCTAAATTTTTTACTACAACTATTTATAGTAGGGTTAGTGGAGCACTACTGGGTGTATTATCATTTTATATAATTACGAATTTTGGAGTATGGTCTTTAGGAGGTTATGGGCATAGTATTCAGGGATTAATTAGCTGTTACACATTAGCACTACCATTTTTAGGAAATACAATGATCTCGACAATATTGTTTTCAGCAATAATTGAAGCAGTAATAAAGAAAAAAATCTTTTTTAAAATGAGCTAGTTTTTGCTAGCGTATTAAAATTTTTCTTGTGTAAATCATATATGAATAGAATTTTAAATATTAAAGAACAGAATCTTTGTATAAGTAAATTAAAAAAATTAGAAAAAATAAAGATTAAAAAAAAAAATACTTTAATTAAATATTTTGATAATAAATTTTTAAACTATCAAGCGCAAATATACTTTAATTCTTTTTTAATGAATAAAAAAAAGATAGAGAAAAATAGCATATTATTTTCCTCGTACTTTGAAAATTCATTTTTTCCTAAAAATAATTTGGGAAATTTTTACAAGCAAAACAAAGAATACAAAAAAGCAATCAAACATTATTTATCTGCATTAAAGAAAAAGGATGATTTACTCAATTTATCAATTGATATAAAAAAAATATTTAAAAAAATTAATACAGCTAAAAACGAGAAAAATTATTTTGAATTAATTAGTCTATTAAATAATATAATTATTAATTTATATTTAAAACAACTTGTTACTTTTAATAGACCACATTTTTCTGAAGCATTTACCTTAATTGACAAACTTATTCCAAAGGTTGAAATTTTTAAAAAAGATATCTCAAAAAATTTTTTTTCAAGGAAATTCAAACTAACAAAGTTAAAAAATTTTTTAAGTTACGAGATTGATAAAAAATTAAAAAAACCAAATTATGATAATATTTTCTTTAACCTTGGCTTTTGCAATCAAAAAATAAATAAAATTAATTCTGCAATAAAATATTATAAGTTAGCCAATAAATATGAAGAAACTTATAGATATAACAGTAATCTATTGGAGTGTTTTTATTTAAGTAAAAATAAAAAACAATTTTTAGCTCTAAGCAAAACAATGAAGAAAAAAAAACTATTTGACTTTAATTCATATGCAATTTCCAATTATGCTTCTGATCAACTAAAAATTGATAATAACTATAAATTTTGTAACAATCCCATCGATTGTGTAAAAAATTATGATTTAATTGAAGAAAACACATTAAATAATTTTGATTTAAAAAAAATTGAAAAAGATATCTTAAAAAAAACTAACAAAGTAAATACTCCTGTAGTGATTGGCTTTAAATCACTTGGCAATCTTTATGATATTAAAACATCATCTATAGATAATTTAAAAAAAGTAATTGAGAAATATGTAAAAATTTATAAAAAAGAATTTAAGGAAAAGAATTCAACTTTAATAAAATGTTGGCCAAATAAATATAAGATTAATGCTTGGTATATTAGGTTGAAGAATGGCGGACAAGTTTTATCACATATCCATGATGGGTGGTTAAGTGGAGTTCTTTACATAAAAAAAATGGAAAAAAAGAAGTCACAGCATAATAAAGAGGGTGAATTAGAAGTGAGCTACAGATTTTCAAACTTGAAAGAATTTAAAAAAAATATTTATAAAAAAACTATTTTTGTCAATGAAGGCAATATTGTATTATTCCCGTCATCACTTCCCCACAGAGTTATACCTTATAAAGGATCACAAGAGCGCTTATCAATTGCATTTGATATGAAGCCACTAAGATAAAAATTTTATGAAACCTGATTTAAAGATTTTTAAAACGTATGAAATATCTCGTTTCGAATTTTGATAAGATAAAAAGATAGCGCCGTTCTTTGATAAAAATATACCGTTATTATAAACATATTTTTTAAAATTATTAATTTTTTTAATTTTTTTTCTTTCAGCTAATTCTTTTTCAAATTTATTTTTTACATTTTTTTTTGTATAAATTATTCTAAGAATAGAGGAGTATCTAGCAATATTCAAATCTAGATTATTTACAATAATGAATTTATTTAATTGAGTAGATAATCTTTCTGATAAAGTATCCAACTTATTATAAATTTTTTTTTTATTTTTTAGAATATATTTAATTGTATTGATACCCAAATAAGATGAAAAAGGATTTAAGGAATAAGTTCCTCCAAAAAAAACACTATTATTTTTTTTATTTAATTGGTTTACAATCTTTTTTTTTATTCCAATAACACCTATGGGCACACCACCTCCAAAGATTTTACCAAAAGTTAAGATATCTGGCGTTGATTTTATTTTTTTGTAAGTAGAATATTCTTGCAACCTCATACCAGTAATCATTTCGTCAAAACATATTAAAATATTATTTTTTTTACAATAGTTGTAAATTAATTTTACATAATTTTCACTTGCTTCAAGTGGAAGGCTTTGTTGAATAGGTTCGATTATAAGTATTGCAATTTGCTTTTTATATTTGTTCAAAATCTTTTTACTATTATAAAAATCATTATAAGGAATTACGATTGTATTTTTATCATTAATTAATCCATTAGAAAGGTTTTTTGTATGCTTACATTTTTTATCACTACTGGTATATAACAATTCGTCAACAGACCCATGCCAGCTACCTGACACCATAACAACTTTATTTTTTTTTGTTATTGCTCTTTCAAATCTTAGAGCTTTCATATTTGACTCTGTTCCAGTAGCACACATGATAAATTTCGAGTATTCAGGAAATATTTTTTTTAATGTTATTGAAAAGTTTTCGACATAAGTATTTATTAAAGAGTAATTAGATCCAACTCCTTTTAAAGTATTAAGAGATTTTTTATATATGGATGAAGTATGTCCAAGCAAAAGAGATCCTGAGGCATAACTAAGGTCTAACAATTTTCTACCGTCAATATAGATATATTTGCCATAAGCTTTTGAAGCTTTAATTTTGTTTTTAGAATTTTCATTATATAAGAAATTCATAATTATAATTATCTAACATTTACCTTTAAAAATTCAAGAAATACTTAGTTTTTATAATTTAGACTTTACCGTTCATAAATTGAACTGTATGTTCAATTTATGAATTTAAAAAATGACGATGAAGCACATTTGGAGATATTAAGAAAAATAGCCAAAAAACCTGAAGTAAGCCAAAGAGCACTAGCTGAAGAATTAGGTTTTAGTCTTGGTAAGCTAAACTATTGTCTAACAGCACTAAAGTTGAAAGGTTTAATAAAGATTAAAAGGTTTAGAGAAAATAAAAAAAAAATTACTTATCTGTATGTTTTAACTCCAAGTGGAATAGCAGCTAAAACAAAAATTACTATAAATTTTATGAAAAGAAAAATGAAAGAATATGATGAATTAAAATCTGAAATAAATGAGACAAAAGTAAAAAAAATAATTGATAAAGATTTATTGTAATGAGTAAAATAGGACATAATAGACCTCCATTAAATCCAAGAGACACAATAAAAAAAAATATTGATAGAAGAAAACTAATAGTGGATGAAGGAATAAAATTTTTTAAGGGTTTCCCTTTACCTTCTTGGATTGAATTAAGTTTAATAGATGTTTGCAACAGATCTTGTAGTTTTTGTCCAAAATCTGATGAAAAAGTAGCACCTGATACCTATCAAAAAATGTCAAAAAAATTAATAGATAAAATGTATGATGATTTAAAAAAGGTTAATTTTAGAGGTGTATTAACTTTATGTGGGTATGGTGAACCACTACTCCATAAAGAAATTGAATATATTTGTAAAAAATTATCCAAAGTTGCAAGTGTAGAGATAGTAACTAATGGTGATCCATTAAATTATAAGGTTATACAAAAATTGTACAAAGCAAATTTATCAAGACTTTTAATAAGTATGTATGATGGACCTGAACAGGTTATTAAATTTAAAAATATGATAAAAAAAAGTAACGTTCCAGACGATTTTGTTATTTTAAGAGACCGGTGGTATACTGAAACAGAAAATTTTGGTGTAAAGCTTACTAATAGAGCAGGAACAATATCTACAGGAAATCAAATAGGTAATGATGTACATACAGTGTGTTATTATCCATCATATCAACTCTTAATAGATTGGAATGGAGATATTTTTTTATGTCCACAAGATTGGCAAAGACGACAAGCCATGGGGAATATGATGCAAGAAAGTATCTTTGAGATTTGGACCTCTAAAATAATGAAAAAATATAGAATAGATTTATTGAACGGAAAACGCAAAAATAATCCTTGCAAAAGTTGCAATGCAACTGGAACATTATTAGGTATCAATCATGCTAAATTATGGAGAGATAAATATAAAATATAATTATTAATTCAATTATAATATTCTTTTATACTGATCTGGAACAAAACTATTTAATTTTTCTTTTTTTGCAAGCTCATAAATCCACCTTGGATTTTTAATTATTATTCTTGCAATAGTTATAAAATCGATTTTTTTATCATTAATTAATTTAACAACAGTAGAGTGTTTGGTAAACATACCACTTGTAGTAGTGGTAATCTTAGATTCTTTTTTTATTATACTGGCCATTTTTGATCTAAATCCTTCTTGCTCATTCATTTTGGTTACTGGCACTATTCCTCCGCTGGAAACAGAGACATAATCTACTCCAACTTTTTTAAGATTTTTAGCCAATCTAACAGAATCTTTAATTGATAATCCATTTTTCATATGATCAGAACCAGTAATTCTGGCTCCCAAAATTCTATTTTTTGGCCAAATTTTTCTTATTTCTTTTGTAACCTCAATTAATAATTTAGATCTATTTTTAAAACTCCCCCCATAATCATCAGTTCTAACATTAGAGAGAGGAGAAAAAAATTGATGTAACAAATATCCATGAGCCATATGAATTTCTAAACAATCAAAATTAATTCTCTTGGCTCTTAAAGCAGTTTTTTTAAAACTTTTTATTAAATTATTAATTTGCTTTTTTGACATTTCATTAGGCTTGGGCCAATTCTTATCTCTTGATATTGGAGATGCTGATAAAGTGGTCCAAGACTTACTGGCAGGTAAGGGACAGTTTTTTTTAATCCATGGCACAAAACTAGATCCTTTTCTTCCAGAATGTGATATTTGAATTCCATATTTAGTTGCATTATTCCTTTTGAGAAATGAAATTAATTTTTTTAAATTTCTTTCATGAGAATTATTAAACAAACATAAGTCTGAATGAGTGATTTTAGCCTCTTTGTTTATGGCAGTTGACTCAAGAATAACCATACCAGCACCTGTAGATGATAAATTTTGTAAATGATTATAATGCCAGTTGGATGGACTTCCATTTACTGCAGAATATTGGCACATAGGAGAAACTACAATCCTATTTTGTAATTGAATTTTATTAATCTTGAATTTTTTAAGAATCATTTATTTTTTTTGAACAATAAACTCATTGTGAGGATGAAATACTGCTTTTGGATAAGACCAATATGTTTCAATAAAATAGCGTTTAAGAGCTTTTCCAAGTTTAGGAAGGTGAGGAACACCATCAGTATCTATCATTGACCTCATAGGAGTTGCAAATCTTAACCATTCACCATTTTTTTGTTCGTCATAAATATTTCGAACATAAAGAGCTACTGCAGGGTGAACTAATTTATATTTTCCTTCTATTTTTTTATAAAATTTATCTAGAGATGTTGCAGATTTAAAACCAAAGTCAGATAATTTAACTCGATATAAAATTATAGGTTTTTTAAATTTATCATAGTTGTAATTTTTCTTTAAAAAAATATTTAAAATCCAAGGACTAATAAAACGGTTATTCTTTGTAAGAAGTTTTATGCATGCATTAGTATCTTTAAGAGGAATCTTTATAATTATTTTCCAAGGTTTTATTTTTTTGTAGTTTTGTTTTTTTCGGTTAGCAAGCATATTGTATAACTATCTTATATTTGGATTTAATAAATACTTAAATTTAAAAATTTATGAGTTATCGACATTTCTTCACAAAAACAAAAGTTTTTGAATTTTCAATTCTTGTTTTTTTTGGAAAATTTTTCATCGGTAATTTAGTAAAATTACCAAGTATTTTATTTATAAACTCCTCATTATATAAGAGAATATATTTTTTTTTAAATAGTGATAAAATTTCCTTTTCGTTAAAGAACCAGGTTGGAACTTGTGTTTTATAATAATTTTGAAAAGAAGCAAATGTTTTGATTTTACCAACACGCGTAGCATTTATAATTATATAACCTGGAGACATTTTGATAATTTTTTTCAAATATGGCTTCCAATCACTAATATAATGTAAACTGTCTGACATATGAACTATGTCATATTTAAATTTTTGTATATTATCTGAAGCTATAAAAGAAATTTTATTATTATTATTTAAAAATTTAAAACTATTATACATCTGGATAATTTTAGAAAGTTCGATCGAATGAAAAAAAATTTTTTTAAAAAACTTTTTATATTTTAAAAAAGAAAAATAAGATTTAAGATCTCCAGATCCAATATCCAAAATTCTTATTTTTTTACTTTTAAATTGAAGCAAGGCTATTAGTATTAAAGGAGAAGAAATAACATGTTCTGAGAAATTATTATTTTTTATTTTCTTATAGTTAATTTTAATTCTATTTTTTGTTAATGAAATCCATTTTTTATAGTTTTTTTGAGGGGATAGAGAATTTAAATTTTTTTTATTAAATATTACTTTTTGCCAAATCTTCATAAGAGCTTAATTTTTTTTTAGAAAATTGAATATATTATTTAATTCATTTTTAGTTTTTTTGCTATCTAATAATCTCATAATTTTATTAATATGTTTATTATTTAGATACATCATCTTATTTAAATATAAACTGTAAAATAAGTTAATTATTTTATGCTTAAATAATTTTCTAGTAATAAAACCTTTAAAATTAAAATGTTTTCTTTTGTTTGTTATATTTAAAGATAACTTTTTGTTTTTTGGAAAAAATATCTTACTTTCGAAAAAACTTTTTTTAAGAAACACCATTCTTTTATGTCCAACGATACTTTTGAAGTTGGCATATAATTTTTTTATATCAGATACAAAACTTTTACTCTGAATCATTCTTTCAAATTTTAAACGAGCATTTACTGCGCTGCGCAAGTGAAATTGATGTAAGAAAGTTAAAATATTGATTTTTTTAACCCTGCCAGAGAAAAAATTATTTCCATCTTGAAGAAAATCATAAAAATCCACATTAATGAATGATGTTTTTTTTCTATGAATAATTTTATAACTATCTAGTAGAATTTTAGTTCTAAATATATAGTGCCAAGAATTTTCCATTACCTCCAAATATTGACTTAGACGTTTTGTTCCATCTTTTTTATCATTACTTTTTGCATTCATCATTCTCCCAAAATTTATTGGGTGGCCATATATTTCATTCTTATGATTTGTTTGTTTTAATAAATCAAAGTTAAATGCATATCCGCCACATGCTATATATGTTTTTGATCTTTCTAAGAATAATAATAATTTATTAAAAGAGCTAATAATTGGAAAATCATCATCTGAAAATAAAACAACATATTTTGTTTTTATCAATTTCAAAGAGTTTAATTTTTTTTTTGTATATGTCCTGTAGTCATGATCAAAAGGAAATTTATGATAAGTAAAATCTATTTTGGATATTTTAAGTATATCCAAGTATTTAGGAGAAAGACTTTTTTTACTACCATCAGCAATGAATAGTTTGTACGGAAAATTTATTGTAGCAAGATATTTAAAAAATCTTATTGTAAACTCTCTTCTTTCTTTAATTGGTAGTATAAAAGTTAGTTTTTTACAGGAATTTTTTTTCATTTTTAATGATTATTAAAATATACATATTTAATTAAATTAAAGTATAATAATGATAATTTAACTAATAAAATTATGTGTGTCTTTAAACTTAATTTAGACATATTATTTTTGAAAATCCTATCAATGAAAATATTTACAATTAAAGAATCGTTTATAATATAACAATTAAAAATGCTTAATTTTATAGTTCAAATTGCAAAGAATGCATTTAAATTAGGTGGTATTAAGCTAATTATAGTTTTCTTTTTAATCCTACTTTCAACAGCCATAGAATTATTGGGTATATCTTTAATTATTCCAATTATATCTATTTTTTTAGATCCGAACAATATTGATAAATACAAGTCGATGCTTGATCTTAGATTTCTTGATAATTTTAAATTTTTAAATGTTGTATTAACTTTATTTTTTTTAGTTTTTATAATTAAATATTTCATTACAATAGTGACAGAGTATTTAATTGTTAAATATTCAAAACGTTGGGAAATTGATTTATTAATTAAGTTACTCGACTATCTTTTTAAAAGACCATGGATTGAATCATTAAAAAATCATGAATTATTGATAAAAAATATTATAACGGATATTCCTGTTTTTATATTTCAAGGCATAATAGGAATACTTAACATCATTAAAAACTTTTTAATTTTATTTGGGATATTTGTTTATCTAATATATGCAAAAGGTATAATAACAATAGCAGTATTTTTAATATTTTCGTTTATTTTTTATTTCTTCTTAAAAATTTTTAAAAATTATCTTTCTGGGGTTTCAAAAAAATATGATAGTCTTATGGATATCAAATATAACTTAACTTCAGAAATAACTAATGGTTTTAGAGAAATTAAAATTCATAATTTAAAAAAATATTTTTTAAAAGAATATTTAAATAATGAAAATTCAATTGCAATTGTAGATATAATAACAAAATTTACACAAATATTACCAAAAATTATAGTTGAACTTTCTTGTATATTGGGTTTTTTATTAGTTGTATTATTCAACACAAGTAACCCTGATGACATTATTCCATTTTTGGGCCTTTTAACATTTGTTATATATCGATCGCAACCATTAATCACTTCATTAGCGACATTAACAGCAGCTCTACAATTACATTCTGTTCAAATAAAAAAGGGGATGGATATACATAATTTGTCTCAAAAGATTAAAGTTCAACAAAAAGATAAAAATACAAATGAAATAAAAATTAATGCAGATCAGAAATCTTTAATTGAAGTAAATAACTTAGACTTTTCATATGAAAATGACCCCAATGAAAAAAAAATTTTTTCGGATTTAAATATTAAATTAAAGTTCGGGAATATATATGGATTATCTGGAAAAAATGGAACAGGAAAAAGTACTTTTGCAGATTTAATTATTGGATTATTGTCACCACAAAATGGCAATATTTTATTTGATGGAAAAAATATTAATTTGTTTTTAAATAGTTGGACAAATTCAGTTTCGTATTTGTCTCAAAATTATTTCTTATTTAATGATACAATAAAAAATAATATAACACTTCGAACTAAAACTAATGATATATTTCATAAAGAGAAATACGAAAAAGCTCTTGAAATTTCAAATCTAAATGAAGAATTTGAAAAATTTACAGAACAAGATGAGTCAATTTTAAGAAATTCTGGGAGGAATCTGTCTGGTGGCCAAAAACAAAGAGTTGCATTAGCAAGATTGATTTACAAAGACTCAAAAGTAGTAATATTAGACGAGCCGACAGCTTCATTAGATCAAATATCATCAAAATTAATGATCAAAATGTTAAAGGAAATTAAAAAAGATAAGCTTATAATTGTTATATCTCATTCACAGGAGATACTAGATGAATGCGATGATATTCTTATATTAGAGAATAGAAAAATAAATATTAAGTGACAATGAATAAAAAAAGCTATGCCCCGATTGTACTATTTGTGTACAGGAGGTTGGATACATTAAAAAAAGTTATTATTAGTATTAAAAAAAATAAACTTTATAAAAAAACTGAAATTTATATTTTTTCAGATGGATACAAAAATTTAAAAGATAAAAAGGAAGTTGAAAAAGTTAGAGAATATTTAAAAACAATTAAAAATTTTAAAAAAAAAAAAATATTTAAAAGAAAAAAAAATATTGGATTGGCAAAAAATATAAAATCAGGAATAACCAAGGTACTTTCATTTAAAAAAAAATGTATTGTTCTTGAAGATGATATAGTAGTAGCAGAAAATTTTTTATCATTTATGAATTTAAGCTTAAATAAATTTAAAGGTGAAAAGAGAATTTGGCATATAAATGGTTGGAATTATGAGATTAAAAATATTAAATCTAATAACAAGGATGCTTTTTATTGGGGAGGAATGCACTGTTGGGGATGGGCTACATGGCAGGATAGGTGGAGGTATTATCAAAAAAATCCAAAAAAATTGATTAATGATTTTAAGAAAAGTGATATTAAAAAATTTAACTATGATGGGCATTATAATTTTTGGCAACAAGTTATTAGAAATTTTGAATCAAAAATTAATACATGGGCAATATTTTGGTATGCAACCATTTTTAAAAAAAAAGGGCTATGTGTGAGTCCAATGGAAAGCTTAACCTTTAAT
>Ga0213868_10001173_pt1 | contig 25367 bp, 26 predicted proteins | sample PICome_9_FD_160087 | JGI IMG/M metagenome (GOLD analysis project Ga0213868, IMG submission 160087) | Coastal seawater microbial communities near Pivers Island, North Carolina, United States - PICO127 | ecosystem: Environmental > Aquatic > Marine > Coastal | place: USA: North Carolina... | reverse complement strand
TATCCAAATTAAAAATCCAGTAGAAATTAATTTTGTTGGTGATGGATCTCTTAGAAAACAAATTGAATCATATAGAGAAATTAACAATTTACAAAAAAAGGTAATAATTTCAGGGTGGTTAAATGAGCATAAAGTCATTTCAAATCTTGAAAAAAGTGACATATTTATATTGCCTTCATGGCAAGAAGGTATGCCCAATTCTTTAATTGAATCTCTTGCTTCTGGATTACCCTCAATTGTAACATCTGTAGGATCAATTCCTGATTACATCATAAATAATAAAACAGGATTACTAATAGAATCTAAAAATAAATTAGACATTCAAAATGCGCTATTGAAACTTTTAAAGAATTTTAATTTAAGAAAAAAATTAGCAAAGAATGGAACTATTCTTGCTGAAAACTCTTTTTCTGAAGCTAAAGAAATAGGTAGACTTAATTCAATTATTCACAAAATTTAGTAAAGCTAAATTCCATTTTTTTTAAAGACCATTAACTTTAAAACTGAATATTTATTAAAAATAGAAATCCTAGATAAAAGAATATCAATTGGATTTAAAACTATTAAACCAAAATACTGAATAATCTGTTTTACTTTTTTATGTTTTATTAAATCTTCAATACCATAATACCATCGGACGCTTAAATGGCTTACACCTCTTGCTTTTACTAACTCAAATCCAGCTTCCCTACATAGATTTATATGATATTTTAAAGTTCGTTCTCTTTTAAAATGTAGATTTTCTGGTTTTGGTTTATTTGGTGCAGATTCCATCAAAATTAACAAACCATTATGTTTTAATTGAGTATTAAACTTATTAAGAGTTTTTTCAAAAAGATCATCATTCAGTATATGTTGCATTACAGTTATAGATATGATTTTATCAAAGCTATTAGTATTAAAGTTTATATTTTCAGCCTTCATTACTTTAAAAGAAATATTTAAAGACTCTTTTGCTGCATTTTTTTTTGCTACATCAATAGCTTTTGATATTAGATCAATTCCTGTAACATCCATTCCTAGTTTTGCTAACTTAATTGACCAAACACCATGATTACATCCAACATCTAATATTTTGTCTGATTTATTTAATGGGATCTCTCTAATAAAAGACTTCCATCGAATTCGATTATCAAACCTTTGAATAATTTCATTCGTGTAACCACTACTAAGATTTTCAAATTCAACAAATCTATTATCCCAAAAAGATTTTATGTCTCTAGGCTTCATGGAGAAAGCTATTAAATAACATTGATTTCATCAATATATTTTTTCCAGTCTCCAATATCAACCCATGATTTTTCAGATACTGGAAAAACACCAATCTTACCTTTTCTATTTTGTATTTTTTCAATTAATTGTGTAATATGAAAAAATTGATTATCAGGTATTTCATTCAAAAGATGAGGCTCTAAGATATACATTCCAGAATTAACATTATATGTTATTTCAGGTTTCTCAGTAATTGAAACTAACTTGCCATCCTTGCCAGTTTCTATAATTCCATAGGGAAACTGAAAATGATTTAATGCAGAAACAATAGTAATCTCATTATTATTTTCAGAGTGATATTTATATATCTCACGATAATCTTGATCAATAACTATATCACAATTTGTTACAAAAAAAGTTTTATCTAATTTATCTTTAAGAAGAGAGAGGCTACCTGCTGTTCCTAATGGTTTATCTTCTTCAAAAAACTCTAGACTATAATTTTTCTTCTTTTTTTCATTGAAATAATATTTTATTAACTCAGACTTATAAAATAAAGACAAATAAAATTTATTTGAGCCAATCACAATAAACTTGCTCATTATCTCCTCAATTATGGTTTTATCTCCAATTGGAATTAATGGTTTAGGTAAAATATTTGTTAACGGTTTAAGCCTTTTACCTTTTCCTCCAGCCATTATTATTACTGGTAAGTCAATATTTGTTTTCTCATCTTTTTTTGAAATTGGGAAAAAATCTTCCCAAAAATATAACTTTACTAAGTTATTCTTTTCATCAACAACTGGCATACACTCAGATCTAAGTTCAAAAATCCTGCTTTTAATTTTATCAATCGAATCTTTATGGCTAGATATTGAAATATCTTTTCTTAATATTTTTTCAATTTTAGTATTAAGTGGCACTTTTTTGATAATTGCTCTTTGGATATCTCCAATACTTAAAACACTCATGAATTTATTCATGTTCATGACTATCAATAACTTACAGTTTAAAGTATCCATTACTTTTAATGCTTCAAGCAAAGAATAATCTGGAGAAATTTTTATTTCATCTTTCATATTATCCAATTATTTCATTTAAACTATTTGTAATGTAATCAATATCCTTAAAACCTAAACTATAGTACATTGGCAGAGTTATTTCATTATCTGTAACAAAGTCAGTTTTAGAAAGCTCAACATAATCATTCTCGTAAATTGAGAATCTGTGAACTGCAGGGTAATGGACAGATGTTTGAATTCCTTTTTCACCTAGTTTATCTCTAATTTCATCCCTTTTAAGTTGATTGTTGTTTAAAATTATTGGAAAAATATAATTTGATACATAGCTGTTATTTGTTTTAAATGGAATTATGATCTTATCTTGCTTAGATAGTTTTTTAATATAATATTTTCTTAACTCACTTCTCTTAGATAAATCTTTTTCAAGCTTATTAAGTTGAACAATACCAATTGATGCTCTGATATCATCCATCCTATAATTATAACCTAATGATTGAATGTCATATCTATTAGCATGACCTTTGAACCTCTCATAAGACAATGAAGTCATTCCGTGAGATCTTAATAATTTTAAATTATCATAGATTTCTTTATTGTTTGTTACAACCATTCCACCTTCTCCAATTGCGATATTTTTATTTGAAAAAAAACTAAATGTGCCAACATCCCCGATTGTACCAAGCTTTTTTCCTTTATATTCTGACATTGGAGCATGTGCAGCATCTTCAATAATAAAAAGTTTATTTTTTTTAGCCAGAGAAACTATATTATCCATATCAGATGAAAATCCTGCATAATGCATAACAATTATAGCCTTAGTTTTGTTAGTTATTTTATTTTCAATTTCTTTTGGGTCTATGGTTAGGTCCTGGAGGCTTTTTATATCACAAAATATAGGCTTTGCTCCTACATACTTAATAACATTTGCTGTTGCAGAGAATGTAAGGGAGGGTACTAAAACCTCATCACCATCATTTATTCCTAATGCTATAAGAGCCATATGTAAAGATGCTGTACAGGAAGAGGTCGTTAGTGAAAAGTCAGTATTTAGTTTTTCAGAAAATAATTTTTCAAATTTGTTACATTCTGGTCCCGTTGAAATCCACTTAGAATCTAATGTTCTAGATATTGCATCTTTTTCCCTTTTATCAAAACTTAAATTAAACAATGGAATTTTATACATATTCTTAAATTTATTATCTTTTTTGGGATCTCTAATTTTTAAAGTAAAAATATTAAGTTGTAAAGTTAACAAATATTAAGTACTTTTGTTACTTAATATTAATATATTTTTAAATTAAATTTAAATGGAAAAAATATTTGTAACAGGAGCAGATGGGTTTATTGGCTCTCATTTAGTTGAAGCTTTAGTAAAAAAAGGGTATCCTGTAAAGGCATTAGTTATGTACAACTCATTTAATTCTTGGGGTTGGCTAGATCATGTTGATAATTCAATTAAAGAATCAATTGAGGTTATAACAGGAGATATAAGGGACCCATTTAGTATGGATGAAGCAGTTAGTGACTGTAATATAATTTTGAATTTAGCCGCTTTAATTGCTATACCATATTCATATAATTCCCCATCCTCATATGTAGATACAAATATAGTAGGGACTTTAAATCTTCTTCAATCAACTAAGAAATATAATATTCAAAAAATGATTCATACATCTACAAGTGAGGTATATGGATCTGCAAGATACGTCCCAATAGATGAAAATCATCCTTATTCTGCCCAGTCTCCATATGCAGCAACCAAAATTTCTGCAGATCAGTTAGTTCTTTCTTTTAATAAATCATTTGAAATTCCAACGGGCATTATAAGACCATTTAACACATACGGCCCAAGACAATCAAATAGGGCAATCATACCAACTGTTATAACTCAAATTTTGAGTGGTCTCAATGAATTAAAGCTTGGGAATACTTATCCAACTAGAGACTTTTCTTATATTTCTGACACTGTAAATGGAATTATTGCAACTATAAATTCAGAGGAAATAATAGGACAAGCTATAAATTTAGGATCAGGGTTTGAAATCTCAATTGAAAATACCGTAAAATTAATCTCTGAAATAATGGGAAATGAGATAAAAATCATTTCTGATAAAAATAGAATAAGAAAAGATTCAAGTGAAGTTGATAGGTTGTTCTCTGATAATTCTTTAGCAAAGAAATTATTAAAATGGAGTCCTGAATATAACAATACAAAAGGTTTCGAAAGAGGACTTAGAAAAACAATTGAATGGTTTAGCAAGGAGGGTAATAGGAAAATATATAAATCAGATATATATAACATCTAAAATATAAAATGAATCTTATTGTAATATGTTCAGACTATCCAGTTGGTAAAGGAAACGCAGAAGCAAGTTTATTGAAATTTCAATTAAATTCTATAGAAAATATTTTTAAAAATATTATACTTCTACCCACTGTAAGTCTTAGAAAGAAAGACGTAATATCAGGACTAAATCATACAATTATATATAATTTCAGGAGGTTTAGATTACAATCATTTTTTGATTTTTTTCTCAACATTCATTATTTACTTAATGATATTATTAAGATTAAAATTAATGAATACATAATATTTTCAATTTTTAATTCATTTACAGCTTATTTAAAAAGTATCTATTTATATAGTTTTTTAAAAAACTATATAAAGAGTCAAAATCTAAACAATAATGTTGCAATTTATTCTTTTTGGTTTGGTGATGCGACTCTTGGAGCCATAATGTTAAAGAAGAAGTATCCAAGTCTTATCGTATTTAGTGGCGCACATGGTTATGATTTATTTGAAGAGAGACATCCAGGTAATAGAATTCCTTTTAGGCAAGTTTCTTTGAACTTAATTGATAAAGTAATTGTCTGTTCAAGTGAGGGGATTAGTTATTTGGAAGATCGATATAATCAATATAAAAATAAGTTTAAGCTTGTTAACTCAGGTGTACGAAAAAAAAATAAAATGGTCAAATCATCAAAAGATGGAATATTTAGAATTTTAACTTTATCTAGAACAGATCCAATTAAGAGATTAGCTTATTTATTAAAAAGTCTAAAAAAAATTGAAGGTTTTTCTGAGTTTAAAATAGAGTATTGCCATATTGGAGGTGATCATAAATCTGGTGAACAAGAACTACAAAAATTAAAGAAATTATCTAAAGAACTCAATTTTAAGTGGTTTAAAGTAAAATTTCTAGGAAAAATTTCAGACGATGAGTTAAATCACTATTTTAAAAATTCTATTATAGATGTTTTTCTTAATGTAAGTTCTTCTGAAGGCACATGTTTATCTCTTGTTGAGGCAATGAGCTATTCAATTCCAGTAGTTGTAACTGCAGTTGGTGGAAACATATCAATTGGAAATATTTCTAATACCCGCCTAAATGTTAACTTTAGTCCATATGAATTATATGAGTATCTGAGAAAAATAAATAATGACAAAGAGTATAGAGAAAAACTTAAATCTAATTCATATAAATATTGGTTTTCAAATCACAATTCAGAAACATTGAGTTCAGAAATAAATGATATTTTTAAAATGATTTGTAGTCCAACTTAATATTAAATAATTCTTGAAAAAACAATAAAACATCTTAACTTGAAAGAAAATCTACTATGTCTAATAAATTATTAATTACTGGTGGAACTGGATCCTTTGGTAAAGCCTATTTAAATAGAGCTTTAGAGAGCAATAAATTTTCTAATATTTATATTTTTAGTAGAGATGAAAAAAAGCAAGATGATTTAAGAAAATTGATAAATGATGATAGAGTAAATTTTTTCATTGGTGATGTAAGAGATACTAATTCATTAAATCAAGTAGTAAAAAATGTTGATTTTATTTTTCATGCAGCTGCATTAAAACAAGTACCTTCTTGTGAGTTTTTTCCAATGGAAGCTGTGAAAACAAATATTTTAGGAACAGAAAACGTATTAAATGCTGCTGAATTGTTCGGTATAAAAAAAGTTGTTATTTTAAGTACTGATAAAGCTGCATATCCAATTAATGCCATGGGGATGTCCAAAGCTCTAATGGAAAAAGTAATGATAGCTAAGTCAAGAATGTTAAGTAATGATAACTCTATTTTCTGTGGGACTAGATATGGAAATGTCATGGCATCTAGAGGCTCAGTTATCCCATTATTTATTTATCAAATTAAGCAAAATAAAGATTTATCAATTACAAATCCCAATATGACTAGATTTATGATGTCACTAGATGATGCAGTCAATCTAGTTGACTTTGCTTTTGAAAACGCAAATCAGGGTGATCTTTTTATTAAAAAAGCTCCGGCTGCAACAATTGCTAATTTAGCAGCTGCATTAATTGAAATTTTTGATTCAAATTCAAAAATAAGAGAGATTGGTATTAGACATGGAGAAAAAATGCATGAGACATTGGTAACCAAAGAAGAAATGTTAAAATCTGAAGATCTTGGAGACCATTTTCGAATTAAAGCAGATTCTAGAGACTTGAACTATGATAAATATTTTTCTGAAGGTGATTCAAACATAGGTAAACAGCTTGAATATAACTCTAATAATACAGAGATTCTAAATAAAGAAAAATTGATTGAAATTCTTTTAAAGTTACCAATGGTTAATTCAGAATTAAAATAGCCTAATTTGAAAATTGCAATTACAGGCCAAGAGGGATTTATTGGGTATCACTTATATAATACCTTAAAATATCGTTTTTCTTCCTACGAGCTTATAGATTTTAAAAAACCTTATTTTCAAAATCCAAAGTATATTGATAAAATTATTTCAAGTGCCGATACTATCATTCATCTTGCTGGAGTTAACAGAGCTGAGAATGAAGAAGAAATCTTAGAAAAAAATTTATTTTTGACTGAAGAACTTATAAATTCAATAACTAGAACAGGTTTTAGCGGGAAACTGCTTTTTGCTTCATCTATTCAACAGAAAGATGATAATAAATATGGTATTTCAAAAAAAATATCATCAGAAAATTTTTTTGCTGCTTCAATAGAGTACAATTTTACATTTATTAATTTGGTTATACCTAATGTTTTTGGACCCTTTTGTAGGCATAACTACAACTCTTTCATAGCAACATTTTGCTATAATTCCTTAAATAAAATTGAAAACGTTGTTGATAAAGACAACAATGTCTCTTTGATATATGTTGATAATCTAATTAATATTATTATTAAAAAACTACAAACAGAATCAAGTTCTGAGTTTAATGTATCAGAAGATATAAACATTAATGTTAAAGAGGTTAGCAAAATAATTAAAAACTTTAATGAGATTTACATTAAAAATGGAAATATTCCAGATTTAAATAATCAATTTAAAATTGATCTTTTTAATACTTTTCACAGTTATATTGATTCTGAGACTTTTTTTCCAAAAAAACATAATTTATTTAAAGATGATAGGGGAGCTTTCTCTGAGATTTTAAAAACATCTTCTAAAGGTCAAATATCCTTTTCAACAACTAATCCAGGTTATGTCCGTGGAGATCATTTTCATACAAGAAAAATTGAAAGATTCTCGGTAATAGAGGGAGAGGCAATCATAAAGATTAGGAAAATAGGATCAGCTAAAGTATACTCATATAATTTATCAGGAAATACTCCATGCTATATTGATATGAAAGTCTGGCATACTCACAATATTCAAAATATAGGAAATACAAATCTTATAACTATTTTTTGGATTAATGAGTTCTACAACGAGAATGATTCAGATACATTCTTTGAAAAAGTTTAATTTTATAATATGAAAAAAATTAAGATTGTAACTGTAGTTGGAACTAGACCAGAGATAATAAGGTTATCTTCAATAATAAACAGATTAAGTAGTTCAAATTTAATTGAACATACATTAATCCATACTGGTCAGAATTATGATAAAAATTTGAATGATGTTTTTTTCAAAGACTTAGAAATAGATAAGCCAGATTTTTATCTTGATGCAGCTAAAGGTAATCCTAATCTTACTATTGGTGAGATTATGATAAAAATTGATCCAATCTTAAATAAGATTTCTCCTGATGCAATGTTAATTTTAGGTGATACAAATAGTTGCTTATCAGCTATTGCAGCAAAGAAAAACAAGATACCTGTCTTTCACTACGAAGCAGGAAACAGATGTTTTGACTATAGAGTTCCCGAAGAAACAAATAGAAAAATTGTAGATCATATATCTGATATAAATTTAACATATAGCTCTAATGCGTCAAACAATCTTATAAATGAGGGAATGCCAGCTGATAGAATAATTAAGGTTGGATCACCAATGTATGAAGTCTTAAATAAAAATATAGATAAAATAAAGTCATCTAAAATTTTAAAAAACCTTAAACTTAAAAAAGATAAATATTTCTTGATTTCATGTCATAGAGAAGAGAACATTGATGCAAATATTAATTTTAATAAACTAATTGATTCATTAAATAAAATATCAGAAGTCTTTAAAATACCTGTAATATTCCCCATACACCCTAGAACAAAAAAAATGTTTATGAAGAATAAGCCTAATTTGAATAAACTAATTAGATTGGTTGATCCTCTTGGGTTTGTTGACTACAATCAACTTCAAATGAATTCTTTTGTTGTCCTATCTGACAGTGGAACTATTTCGGAAGAATCGTCTATTTTAAAATTCAGAGCGCTTAATATAAGAGAAACTCATGAAAGACATGAAGCTATGGAGGAATCAGCTGTAATTATGACAGGTCTTGATGTTGATAGAATATTACAAGGTATTCAATGCATGACGAATTTAGATAATAACAATGAAATGGGTTTAATACAAGTCGCTGATTATAAAATTCCTAATATTTCAATTAAAATAGAGAGAATTATATTATCATATATTAATTATATAAATAGAGTTATTTGGCAAAAAGAATCTTAATTTATACAAATCACTTTTATCCAGAGCAATTTAAAATTAACGAGATAGTTGACTGGTTATCTTCAAAAGGAAGTCACATAAGGGTAATTACTGGTTTACCAAACTATCCATCTGGAAAAATAATCAAAAGATATCCTGACACTTTTTCTAAAAAAATATTAATTAATAGACTCTTTCTAATTCCAAGAGGCAGTGGCTCAAACCTAATGTTAATATCAAATTATATATCGTATTTTATATCATGTTTTGTTTTTACGATATATATTGCTTTATTCAAAAAAAAATATGATGTTGTCTTTGTCCATCATACGAGCCCAATTTTTATAGCTTTTCATCCGGTAGTTTATTCATTCTTTAAAAAAACTAAAAAGATCTTATGGGATCTTGATATTTGGCCAGAGTCTTTACAGGCAGTTGGAGTGGTAAAGTCAAGTTATATTATTTCAACATTAGAGATTATGGTAAAATGGGTATATTCAAAGTATGACTCAATTCTTGTTAGCTCTAAATCTTTATCTAGCGTTGTAAAACAAAGATTTGATGGAAAAATAATTTATTTTCCAAATTGGGCAGATAAAGTAATCGAAGATAATAAAATAGATGATAATAATAGCTTCTTAATAAACACAAAAAAATTTAATATAGTTTACACTGGAAATATTGGAAAATCACAAAATTTTAGAGCTCTATTAAAAACTATTGAGAATGTTGATGATAACATACATTGGACTTTCGTAGGAGACGGGAGGTTTAAGTCGCAGTTAATAAACTTGATTGATCTCAAGAACTTAAGTGCTAAAGTAAGCTTTATTGATCAAGTCAATATTGATTTGATACCATCAATAGTTAGTAAGGCAGATTCATTATTTTTGTCCCTGAAAAGTGATGTTATATTCTCCAAGACAGTTCCTGCAAAATTGCAGACATATATGGCTCTTGGCAAGCCAATAATTGGAGTATTAAAAGGAGAAGGAGCGCAGTTAATCGTTGATTCTAATTGTGGTATTGTTGAGGAAAACTATAATTATGAAGATTTAGCAAAAAAAATAAATAGTTTTGCATCTAAAAATAGGTCAGAATTAATTAAAAAAGGTAAAAATGCAAAGAAGTATTATTTCAAACATTTTAGTTCACAAATCAGAAAAAAAGAAATTTTAAACTTAATATATGAGTGATAAGAAAAATATATTGATAACAGGTGGAGTTGGTTTTATAGGTTCTAATCTTTCGGAGAGGTTAATGAAAGAAGGACATAACGTTTTTTCAATTGATGACTATTCATTTGGGAAAAAAGAAAATGAGTTTGACAACATAAAATATATTACAGATGATATAGAGAATATCTCAAGTATTCATGAGTCTATTGATATATGCTATCATTTGGCTGCAAAAGCAAGAGTTCAACCATCTTTTGATGACCCAGTAGACTACTTTAGAGTAAATGCTAAAGGAACTATGGCGGTTATGGAATGGGCTAAAAAAAATAATGTAAAAGTGGTATATGCTGGCTCATCATCTAAGCATTTTAGCCCTGAGGATTCACCTTATGCGATGTATAAATATCTTGGTGAGCAAATTTGTAAACTCTACAAGAAAAGTTATGGTCTTAAGGTAGAAATTGCTAGATTTTACAATGTTTATGGGCCAAGAGAGAATAGAGATGAGAAATTTGGAAATGTGATTGGCATATGGACAACTAAGGCAATTAAAGGTGAACCCTTACCAATTGTTGGTGATGGAATGCAAAGAAGAGATTTCACCCATGTCAATGATATTGTTGATGGATTAATCAAAATAGGTTTTTCAGATATATCTCAAGAAGATGGATGGGAACTGGGAACAGGAAATAATTATAGTGTCAATGAACTGTTTGATATGTTTAAACTAAGATTTAATGCAAAATCAGTTTCAATTCCTGACCAACCAGGTAATTATAAGAAAACATTAAGAAAAAACGACAACTTACTAGATCTTCTTAATTGGGACCCAAAGGATCAACTTTCAGAACATATTAAAAATCTTAAATAAATGAAAAAAGTTTTAATTACTGGAGGAGCCGGTTTTATAGCTCATCACATAATTTTTTATTTATTAAACCATACTAATTGGAACATTGTTTCTCTTGATAGACTTGATTATAGCGGTAATTTAAATAGGCTGGATAATATCTTATCTAAACTAACTAAAAAGCAAAAGTCAAGAATTCAAATTGTTTTTCATGACCTTAAGTCCGAGATTAATCCATGGATAAAAAAAGAATTAGGTGATATCAATATAATACTTCATCTAGCAGCTGGATCTCATGTTGATCGAAGTATTGAATTTCCAATGGAATTTGTTCTAGATAATGTTGTAGGAACAGCAAATATCCTTGATTATGCAAGGCACTTAAAAGAAGAAAAAAAATTAGAACGATTTATATATTTTAGTACAGATGAAGTTTTTGGTCCAGCTTCCGCTGGAATAGATTACAAGGAAAATGATAGATATAATTCTACAAATCCATATAGTGCTACAAAGGCTGGTGGTGAAGAATTATCAGTAGCCTATGAGAACACATATAATTTACCTGTATATATAACCCACACCATGAATGTTTTTGGAGAAAGACAACATCCAGAAAAATTCATACCAATGTGTATAAAAAAAATAAGAGATGGTGAGACTGTAACAATTCATTCAGATGAAACAAAAAAAATTCCTGGATCACGTCATTATATACATGCAGAAGATGTAGCTGAAGCTATATATTTTCTTCTTACATTAGATTATACTGTTAAACCTGATTATGGTGGAGCTAAATGCCCAAAATTTAATATTGTTGGCTCTGAGGAACTAAATAATTTACAACTTGCTCAAATAATTGCTGATTCTCAGGGAAAAGAATTAAAATATGAAATGGTAGACTTTCATTCTTCCAGACCTGGACATGATCTTAGATATTCTCTTTCAGGAGAAAAAATGAAAAAATTAGGTTGGACTCCCTCAATTAAACTTACTGAAAGAATCAAACAAGTTGTAGATTGGTCTTTAAAAAATTACAACTGGATAGAACTATAATACCTAATATACCTTGTTTATTTTAAGAAATAGTTTAATTTTGCAATTCAAAAATTAACAATGTACGCAGTAGTTGAAATACAGGGAAGTCAATTTAAGGTCGAAAAAGATCAAAAGCTTTTTGTAAATAGAATTGATGCAAAGGAAGGATCAAAGATCTCTTTTGACAACGTTTTACTTATTGACGACGGAAAGAAAGTACAGGTTGGTAAACCAAATCTATCTGGGACCTCAGTTGAAGCTAAAGTTATTTCTCATAAAAAAGATGAAAAGGTCATTGTATTTAAAAAGAAAAGAAGAAAAGGTTATAAAGTTAAAAATGGTCATAGACAGCCAATAACTGAAATTGTAATTCAAGCTATAAGCGAGAAAAAAGCTTCTCCAAAAAAAGAAGTGGAAACCGCAAAGAAAACAACAGCTGCAAAGAAAACAACAGCTGCAAAGAAAACAACAGCTGCAAAGAAAACAACAGCTGCAAAAAAATAATTAGTTATGGCACACAAAAAAGGAGTTGGTAGTTCAAAAAATGGTAGAGAATCTGAGTCGAAACGACTTGGGGTTAAAATATTTGGTGGACAATTTGCTCAGGCTGGTAATATAATTGTAAGACAAAGAGGAACTGTCCATAACCCAGGAGAAAATGTTTACCTTGGAAAAGATCATACACTTCACGCTAAAATTGATGGTATTGTTACCTTCAAAAAGAAATCAAACAATAAATCTTTTGTTTCTATAGAGCCTGTTAAGGCTTAATATCTATAATATTCTGGTTTGTAAGGACCATTTACATCTACACCTATATACTTAGCCTGATCTTCTGATAAGTTCTCAAGTTCTACTCCAAGTTTGTCTAAATGAAGTTTAGCAACCATTTCATCTAAGTTCTTAGGTAGCATATAGACTTTGTTTTCATAATTTTTAGAATTATTCCATAATTCAATTTGTGCAAGGACTTGGTTTGTAAATGAGTTGCTCATTACAAAGCTAGGATGTCCTGTAGCACAACCTAAATTTACAAGTCTACCCTCAGCTAATATTATGATTTCTTTATCCTTGTTTATCCTGTATGAATCAACTTGAGGTTTAATTGTAGTCTTATTATCACCAAAGTTAGATTCCAACCAATTCATGTCTATTTCATTGTCAAAATGTCCAATGTTACAGACTATGGTTTTATCTTTCATCTTCATGAAAGAATCTTGATTAACTATATCTTTATTCCCTGTTGCTGTCACAACAATATCTGCATTTGAAACTACATTCTCCAGTCTCTTAACTTCAAAGCCATCCATTGATGCCTGAAGTGCACATATTGGATCTATTTCAGTCACTGTAACTATTGAGCCAGCACCTCTAAAAGATGCAGCAGTACCTTTTCCTACGTCTCCATACCCACAGACGATTACCCTTTTCCCAGCAAGCATAATATCAGTTGCTCTTCTAACAGCATCTACTGCACTTTCTTTACAACCATACTTGTTATCAAATTTAGATTTTGTGACAGAATCATTCACATTAATAGCAGGCATTGGAAGTGTACCATTCTTCATTCTATCATATAATCTATGAACACCAGTAGTAGTTTCCTCTGAAAGCCCTTTAATTCCAGCTATAAGTTCTGGATAATCATCTAAAACCATATTCGTTAAATCACCACCATCATCTAGTATCATATTCAGTGGTTTCTTTTCTTCTCCAAAGAATAATGTTTGTTCTATACACCAGTTAAATTCTTCTTCTGTCATTCCCTTCCATGCATAGACAGGTATACCATTAGCAGCAATTGCAGCAGCAGCATGATCTTGAGTTGAGAAAATATTACAAGAACTCCATGTTACTTGGGCACCTAGATCAACCAGTGTTTCAATAAGTACAGCTGTCTGAATTGTCATGTGAAGACATCCAGCAATTCTTGCATCTTTAAGCGGTTTGTCTTTTTTAAACTTTTCTCTTAAAGCCATAAGACCAGGCATCTCAGCCTCAGCAAGTTTAATCTCTTTTCTTCCCCACTCTGCAAGAGAAATATCTTTAACTTTATATGCAGTATATTTATTATCGGTTTTATTCTTCATAATAATATTTTGATGCAAAAATAAACTTAAAAATCAATTATATCAAATGCCATTTCTTAAAGATTTCATAATAAATCAGAATACAAAAATTAAGTTATGGGAGGTTCATCTAGGTGAACTGGATTACCAAGGTTTAGATGAGCATGATACTGACCTTATAAAATTGAAGAAAAATGACCTAGCCAAAGAACAATTTTTGGCTGTGAGGAAGACCTTAGAACTAGAAAATCCAAATTTTAAAATAAGATATGATAAATCAGGGAGGCCCTCAATTAATTCAGATTTAAATATATCAATATCACATTCAAACTTTATGGCAGCTGTTGTTTTTTCAAGTACAAGTAAAACAGGTATAGATATTGAGCTAAAAGACACTAAAATTGTCAATATTAAAGATAAGTTTCTCAATGAATCTGAAAAACTAAATAGTGAATATGAAACTAATATTGACTATTTAACAAAGATATGGACTGCAAAGGAATCTATCTACAAGGCACTTGGAATAAAGGGGATTTCTTTTTCGGACAATATTATAATTAAAAAATTATCAAATAATAGAGGCCAAGGACATTATATAAACGGCAAAGAAAATGATAAATTTGATTTGACTTTTTTTTCAATAGATGATTATATACTTTGTTATGCTCAATCAAATAATTAATTATGAATGAAATAATTGATTTTTTATTTTCTCAGTACTCAACTTATTCAGGTACATTTATTTTTCTTGAAATTTTTGCAGTAGGTATGAACATTATTAGCGTTGTATATGCAAAACAAAATAATATTTTGGTATATCCAACAGGGCTTATAGGGACAGGAATATTCGTCTATATACTTTTTAATTTCTCTCTTTTAGGTGATATGATAATTAATGGATACTTCTTTATCATGTCCATCTATGGATGGTATTATTGGTCAAGAAAAAAGGATGAAGTATTTATAAATAATGTTTCTAGACTTGAAAAAAAAGAATATGTACAGTTAATCTTTTTAGCTTTGGGAAGTCTTCTGTTTATTTATTTTGTATACGTTCAGTTTGATAAATGGAACAGTTGGACAGCATATGTTGATAATATAACCACTGCTATTTTCTTTGTGGCTATGTGGTTAATGGCTAAGAGGAAGGTTGAAAGTTGGATATTCTGGATTATAGGTGATTTAATAACAGTTCCACTTTATTTCTATAAAGGATTGACAATTTCCTCAATTCAGTATATTATTTTTACAGTGTTAGCAATATTAGGCTACATATCATGGAAAAAGATCTTACTCAAAACGAATCATTAATTAAGAGGGTTGTTATTTGTGGTCCTGAATCAACAGGTAAATCAACATTGACTGTTAAACTCGCATCTTATTTTAAGACTAATTATGTCAATGAATATGCAAGAGATTATCTTCAAAGTAAATGGGATGATAAAAAAGAAGTATGTAATAAAGAAGATCTAATAAAGATAGCTATAGGTCAAGTTGAAAGAGAAAACACTAATATTAATAATTCTAATAAATTACTGTTTTGTGATACGAACATTTTAACAACTATTGCATGGTCAAAAACTCATTTTGATGGATTCTGTGATCCATGGCTTATTAAACAATCAAAATTATTAAAATATGACTATTACCTAATTCTTAATACAGACACTCCATGGACCAAAGATGATTTAAGAGATAGACCAAATGATCGTAAAAAAATGTTTTCTGCACATAAAGAGGAACTTAAGCTATGTCATGTGAAATTTGATATAATTACCGGTTCAGATTTTGAAGAAAGATTTCAACAAGCCATAGATCTAATTAAAAAAAAAATTAACTTTGATTAAAATTGGGGTGCTTAAAGTAAGCTGAGATTAAACCCATAGAACTTAGACAGGTAATACTGTGAAAGGAATTTATTATGAAAAAATACTACCTTCTTGTACTGATTAGTGCAAACATCTACTCACAAAATATTCAAAATAATCAATCATTAGACTCAATAGCTGATATTGTTAATCTAGATGAAGTTACTGTAAACTCACTTAGAGCAAAGGATAACTCCCCGGTACCGTTTGTAAATATTTCAAAAAAAGATCTAGAGAATACAAACTTAGCTCAAGATTTACCAACGCTTTTAAAGAACACACCATCACTATTAACTACTTCTGACTCAGGCTCAGGTATTGGATACTCTTCAATAAGAGTTAGAGGCTCTGATCAATCAAGAGTTAATGTGACCATAAATGGAGTTCCATACAATGACTCAGAGTCAATGAGTGTTTATTGGGTTAACCTACCAGATTTTGCATCTTCAATTGAAAGTATTCAGATTCAGAGGGGAGTAGGCACATCAACAAATGGTTCTGCCGCCTTTGGTGGGAGTGTTAATATTCAAACAAATGCAGCATCAGATGTTGCATTATTTGAAATAAATAATTCACTGGGTAGTTTTAACACTGTAAAAAACTCTGTTAGTTTTTCAACTGGATTTATAAATGATAAATTTGAGTTATCAGTAAGATTATCTAGAATTAAATCAGGAGGTTATATTGATAGGTCTGGATCGAAACTTCTATCCTATTTTTTACAAGGGATCTACAAAGACTCTAATACTTTGATAAAATTATTGAATTTTGCAGGACATGAAATTACTGACCAGGCATGGTTTGGGATTGATTCCTCTACTTTAGAATCAAACCGAAGATATAATCCAGCAGGTGAGTACTATGATAAAAATGGAAATGTTTTGTATTATGACAATCAGGATGATAATTATAAGCAAGATCATTATCAACTACATTGGAACCAAGGCTATGAAAATGGATGGATTTCAAATTTTGGACTTCACTATACTTATGGTCGAGGGTTTTTTGAAAATTATAATTTAGCTTTTGATAATAATTCTTCAGATAATATTGATAGAAGATGGTTAGATAATGATTTCTATGGTTTAATATTTAGTTTCAATAATAGCTCTGATGATTATAATGCAATAATTGGTGGATCATACAATAAGTATGAAGGAGAGCATTTTGGAGAATATTTGTGGAGTGCAGGTTTTAATCAATTAAGCAATTTTAAAGAAAGATTTTATAGTGATTATGGAAATAAGTCAGAACTTAATTTCTACGCAAAGCTTGATTATTATTTATCTAAAAACTTATCTATATATGGAGACCTTCAGTATAGAAATATAAATTACAATGCTAGTATTACTCCTTACTCTGTTATCTCAGGATATGTTGAGCAGGGATATGATAAAATTGATAAAAAATTTAATTTTTTTAATCCTAAAATCGGACTTAACTATAATCATAATGAAAATAATCAGTTCTATATTTCTTATGCTAGAGCTCAAAGAGAACCAACTCGTGCAGATTATGCAAATGGAAGTCCAAATCCAGAAAAACTTGATGACTTTGAGTTAGGATGGCGAAGAAACTTTAATAGCTTCTCTATTAATTTAAATGCTTTTTACATGTTATATGATGACCAGTTAGTATTAACTGGTGAAAGAGATATTAATGGCTATGAAATTAGAACAAATGTTGGTGAATCATACAGAGTAGGACTAGAAATTGACTCTAAATTATTCATCAATTCAAGTATTGATATTGAGTCAAACCTTTCAGTAAGTGAAAACAAAAACAAAAATTTATTTTTCAGTTTCGACGGAGAGTTAAAGAGTTATGGGAACACAGATATAGCCTATTCCCCGAAGTTTATTGCTAATAATATTATTAACTTTTATCCCAATGATAAAACCTCAGTCTCATTTAGATCTAATTACATAAGCGAACAGTTTTTTGCACAAACAAATTCTCCTATATCTAAGTTGGATTCTTTCTTTACAAATGACTTAAATCTTTCACATGAAATTTATTTAAATGATTTTGTTGATGAATTAAAAATTAAATTATTGATAAATAACATTTTTGACCTAGAATATACTAGTTACGGGGGGTATTACACATATAATGTTCCAGAGGGAAATAGTTTAAAAACATATGAAGGAGCTTATTATTATCCTCAATCTGGTATAAACCTTCTACTGGGTATAGATATTAAGTTTTAAATAAAATATTTTGTAAATTAGAAGTAATTATCCCCGCATGTTAGGGGATTTTTGCATTGAATATGGGAAAGATTTCATACTATACTGAAGAAGGCTTAAAAGAACTAAGAGATAAACTAGATCATCTTAAGGATGTTGAAAGACCTCGTGCATCTCAAGCAATTGGAGAAGCAAGAGACAAGGGTGATTTAAGTGAAAATGCAGAATATGATGCTGCAAAAGAGGCACAAGGGATGCTTGAAATGGAAATCTCAAAACTTGAAGAAACTCTTTCAAATGCAAGAATCATTGATGAGTCAAAATTAGATTCTTCAAAAGTTTTAGTGCACTCAATGGTCAAAATTAAAAATCTTATAAATTCTGCAACAATGCAATATAAGCTAGTTGCACAAAGTGAAGCAAACTTAGCTCAAGGAAAAATATCAGTAGATTCTCCAATTGGAAAAGGTCTTTTAGGAAAAAAACTTGGTGATATAGCAGAAATTGAAATACCCAATGGAAATGTTAAATTTGAAATTTTAGAAATTTCAAGATAATGGCATCAATTTTTACAAAAATTATATCTGGAGAAATCCCATCATATAAAATTTATGAGGATGAGAATTACTTTGCCTTTCTAGACATAAACCCAAATGCCTTAGGTCATACTTTGTGTGTTCCAAAGAAAGAAGTTGATCAAGTATTTGATCTAGATGATGATGCTCTTTCTGGATTGATGATTTTTTCAAAAAAAGTTGCTAACGCAATAAAAAAAGCTGTAGTTTGTAAAAGGGTTGGAATTAGTGTAATTGGCCTTGAGGTTCCTCATGTTCACGTTCATTTAATTCCAATTAATATAATGGATGATATGTCATTTGATTCAAAAATTCAGTTGACTAAAGATCAATTCATTGAAATTATGAATAAAATTAAATCTTATATATAATGGAAATATTAGGTAAAATTAAACTTATTGGAGAGGTTAAGACATTTGGAGACAATGGTTTTAGAAAACGAGAATTAGTTGTAACAACAGAAGAGCAGTATCCTCAACATATTCTTATTGAGTTTGTTCAGAATAACTGTGAATTATTAGACAATTATAGTCTAGGTCAAACAGTGAGAGTAGGAATAAACATTAGGGGTAGAGAATGGGAAAGTCCAGATCAAGGAACTAAATATTTCAATTCTATTCAAGGATGGAGGATAGAATCACTGGATGATCAAGTTATGGATTCTGCACCTGCAGATTTACCAATGGACCCAGATACAACTTCACCTTCAGAAGATTTAACAGAGGATGATTTACCTTTCTAAGAAGTATTATTTAATTAAACAAGACCTACTCGAGAGAAACTAGTCACTTTAGCAGAATCTGAATGTGACTTTAGGTATTGTGAAATACTAACTTTACTATCTTTAATAAACTGTTGATTTACTAGAGTATTTTCTTTGAAAAACTTTTTTAGTTTCCCTTTAGCAATATTTTCTAGCATTTCTTCAGGCTTTCCCTCTTGTCTTAATTGATCTTTAGCAATTTCAATTTCTTTTTCAATAACATCCTGACTAACTCCAGTTTCATCAATCGCAACAGGATTCATAGCAGCTATCTGCATTGATAAATCTTTCCCCACATTTTGTGCATCATCAAAACTTTCAGATAGTCCAACTAATGAAGCAATTTTATTTCCAGCATGAATATATGAACCTACAAAGACTGCAGATATATATTCAAAAGATCCAATTTCAATTTTTTCTCCAATAACACCTGTTTGTTCTAAAAGCTTTTCAGAAACCTTCATGCCATCAAAATCTGAATCTAAAAATGATTGTTTATCTGAGAAGTTTAGAGCATGGTCAACCATTTTCTGAGCTAATTGAACGTAATCATCATTTTTAGCAACAAAATCAGTCTCACAATTCAGTGAAATAATTACTCCTGAGGTATTGTCAGCGTTTACTTTTGCTAGAACAACGCCTTCAGAAGAATCTCTGTCTGCTCTATTTGCAGCAACTTTTTGACCTTTTTTTCTCAAAATTTCAATTGCTTTATCAAAGTCTCCATTGGATTCTTCAAGTGCTTTTTTACAATCCATCATTCCAGCTCCTGTGGATTTTCTTAACTTATTTACATCAGATGCAGTTATTTTCAATTTTGTAAATTTAAATGATTAGTAATTATTGATCAGAATCATCACCATTTGCATCTTCAGATGCTACAGCTTCTTCTAACTTTTTTTGTTCAGCTATTTCTTTCTCTTTTTTTCTTTCTTCGAGTGATTCTTGAATCCCATCACATACAATATCTAAGATTTTCTCTATTGACTTAGAAGCATCATCATTTGAGGGGATTATGAAATCAACGTCATTCGGATCAGAGTTGGTATCAACCATTGCAAATATTGGAATATTTAGTTTTTGTGCTTCTTGTACAGAAATTTTTTCATTAAGAGTATCAACGATAAAGATTGCACCAGGCAGCCTAGTCATTTCAGAAATAGAGCCTAAGTTCTTTTCAAGTTTAGCTCTTTGTCTATCTACTTGAAGCTTTTCTTTTTTTGATAAAGTCTCAAATGTTCCATCTGCTTTCATTCTATCGATGGCATTCATCTTTTTAACAGCCTTTCTAATTGTTACAAAGTTTGTTAGCATTCCACCAGGCCATCTCTCTGTAATGTATGGCATATTCACTGAGTCTGCTTTTTTAGCAACAATATCTTTTGCTTGTTTTTTTGTTGCAACAAAAAGGATTTTTCTACCTGATAGTACAATCTTTTTAAGTGCATTTACAGATTCCTCAAGTTTTGCAGCAGTTTTATAAAGGTTAATTATATGAATTCCATTTCTTTCCATATAAATGTATGGAGCCATATTTGGATTCCATTTTCTTGTTAAGTGTCCAAAGTGAACACCAGCATCCAATAGTTCTTTAACGTCAGTTTTTGCCATATTTTATCTTTTTGAGAATTGGAATTTCTTTCTTGCTTTCTTTTGACCGAATTTCTTTCTTTCGACCATTCTAGGATCTCTAGTCATTAATCCTTCTGATTTAAGAACAGGTTTAAATTCCTCGTTGAACTCAACTAGTGCTCTTGAAATAGCTAATCTAATTGCTTCAGCTTGACCATTAACACCACCGCCTTTTACAGTTACTGAAAGATCAAATTTATCTTTAGTTTCAGTAAGACTAAAAGGTTGTTGGATTTTATATTGTAAAATTGCTGTGTCAAAAAACTCAGAATATGATTTTTTGTTAACCATAATATTTCCTTTTCCTTCTGACATATAAACTCTAGCAACAGATGTTTTTCTTCTTCCTATTTTATGAATTACTTCCATTATATTTTACTATTAACATCAATTAATTTTGGTTTTTGTGCTTCATGATTATGATTAGAGCCTGGAAAAACTTTCAAGTTTCTATATAAATCAGCACCCAACTTGTTTTTTGGAAGCATGCCTTTTACAGCCTTCTCAACAAGTTTAATATTATTTTTTTTGTGAAGTTTGTCAGCAGTTATAATCCTTTGACCTCCAGGATAACCTGTATGACTTATATATTGCTTTTGACTCCACTTATCACCTGATAATTCAATCTTCTCAGCGTTAATAACTATAACATTATCACCACAATCAACATGAGGTGTGAAATTAGTTTTGTGTTTTCCTCTTAAAAGTGTTGCTACAATTGATGCGGTTCTACCTAGAGGTAGTTCAGCAGCATCAACAAGAACCCACTCCTTGTTTACGGTTTTACTATTAGCTGATATAGTTTTATAACTTGTTTTAGTCATATAGATTGAATCTAGGCGTGCAAATGTACAATTATAAAAATTTTTAAAAAAACTTTTTTTTAATTAATGTGCTTCTAACCAGTTTTTTCCAAAATCTAGATCAACTTTTAAGGGAACATCAAGCTTAACAGCAGATTCCATAGTATTCTTTACAATTTCCTGAACTAATTCTTTTTCTTGACTAAACACATCAAAAACAAGCTCATCATGAACTTGTAATAGCATTCTTGACTTTAAAGACTGTTTCTTGAACTTATTGTGAATTCTTATCATAGCAATCTTAATAATATCTGCAGCACTTCCTTGAATTGGTGCGTTAATGGCATTTCGCTCTGCGCCACTTCTTATCATATTATTCTGAGAGTTAATATTTTGAAGATATCTCCTCCTCCCCATTATTGTTTCGACATATCCTTTGGTTCTAGCAAAATCAATTTGATTAGACATATAGCTTTTTAAACCAGGGTAATTTTCAAAATAGCTTTCAATCATCACTTTTGACTCTGACCTTGAAAGATTTGTTTGTTGACTAAGTCCAAAAGCAGATACTCCATAAATAATTCCAAAGTTCACTGTCTTAGCATTACCTCTTTGCTCTCTTGTAACTTCATCTGGTTTAATATTATAAATCTTTGATGCTGTTATAGTATGAATATCCTGATTATTAATAAATGCATCAATCATATTTTGATCTTTGCTGATTGAAGCTATTACTCTTAGTTCAATTTGAGAATAGTCTGCAGCCATAAGCACATAATCATAATTTCTAGGTATAAATGCTTTTCTAATTTTTTGACCATTCTTAGTTCTTATAGGGATATTTTGAAGATTAGGATTATTACTGCTCAAACGACCAGTTGTTGTTACAGTTTGATTAAATTTTGTATGTATTTTATTTGTTCTAACACTTACTTCATTTGGTAAAGATTTTACATATGTGTTTTGAAGCTTATCTAATGATCTCCATTCCAAAATACTTCTTATAATTTCATGATCATCAGCCAAACTAGATAAAACCTCTTCTGAAGTAGAGTATTGACCAGTCTTAGTTTTTTTGGGCTTTGACACCAGTTTTAGTTTATCAAATAATATATCACCAAGTTGTTTAGGTGAATTAAGGTTAAATTCTTCGCCTGACTGATTATAAATATCTTTTTTAAGTTTGTTTAGATCCTTTTCAAATTCTTTCTCTAGTTGGTTTAAATATGCAGAGTCTATATTAATACCCTCTTTCTCCATATCAGATAGAACGTTTATGATAGGAGTTTCAATTTCAAGGAATATATCTTTTACTCCATTTGACTCTAGTTCTTTATCAAAAATATACTTTAATTGAAGTGATAAATCTGCATCTTCTGAAGCATAATTAGTTACTTCATCTATCGGTATATCTCTCATGGATTTTTGATTCTTACCTTTTTTACCAATTAGAGATTCAATGGAAATAGGAGAATAATTTAGATAAGATTCTGAAAGAGTATCTAAATTATGTCTCATATCAGGATTTATTAAATAATGAGCTACCATTGTATCATATATAGGTTCAGACACCACTACATCATATTTAAATAAAACTTTAATATCAAACTTTATATTATGCCCAACTTTAATAATCTCTTTATTATTGAAAAAAGGTCTTAGGATATTAAAATATTCTAGCTGAATTGTCTTGTCTTTTTTAATTGGGAGATAGAAGCCTTTGTTGCTTTCCCATGAGAATGATATGCCAACAATTTCTGTTTCTAAGGAATTTAGTCCCTCAGTTTCTGTGTCAAAAGCAACTATTTTTTGTTTTAGTAATTTCTCTGTGAAGTATTTTAACTCAGCACTAGAATCAATTCTTTGATAAAATGATTTTGATTTAGTTAAATTTAACCTAGCGTCACCGACAACAGTATCTCCAAAAAGATCACCTTGAATATACTCTTTTTTAGAATCATTTTTATTAGACTGGTCAAGTCCAAAAATTTTAAAAAAAGTTTCTTTTATTCTTCTAAATTCAAGTTCATCAAAAACTTCTAAAACAGCTACATTATCAGGTTTTGATAATTCAAAATCATTAAGATTATAATCAATTGGAACATCAAGAATTATTCTTGCTAATTTTTTTGATAAAACTCCCAAATCTTTATTATTAGAAATTTTTTCTCCAAGTTTCCCAGTAATTTCGTGTGCATTTTGAAGTAAATTTTCCAAACTACCGTATTGTTTGATAAATTTTTTAGCAGTTTTATCACCAACTCCCGGAAGACCGGGAATATTATCAACAGAGTCTCCCATCATCCCTAGGTAATCAATAACCTGCTCAGGGTTATCAATCTCAAATTTATCTTTAACTTCATCAACACCCCATATTTCCATACTATTACCCATTCTAGCAGGCTTACATAAATAGATATTTTCTGAAACTAATTGAGCAAAATCTTTATCGGGAGTTACCATATAAACCTTAAAGTTTTTGTCTTCAGCATCTTTAGCGACTGTTCCAATTACATCATCTGCTTCATATCCCTCTTTTTCTAAAATTGGAATCTTCATTGCATTTAGGATATCTTTAATATATGGGATTGCAAGAATTATTGGCTCAGGGGTCTTATCCCTGTTACTTTTATATTCAGTAAACATTTCAGATCGAGTAATTGAACCACCTTTATCAAATGCAACGGCAAGATAATCCGGTTTTTGAGTTCGTATAATCTCCAATAATGAATTCATAAATCCTAATATTGCGGAGGTATCTGTACCCTTAGAGTTAATTCTAGGATTTTTAATAAATGCATAATATCCTCTGTAAATCAAAGCATATGCATCAAGAAGAAAAAGCTTTTTGGAACCTTCCATTAAATTTTTTTGAAAAAATTTATTTCAATATACGAAGATATATATTCCGTATTTGAAATGCAGCTATTTTGTAATTTAGCAAAATGGAGAAAGATCATAGTTATTTCATGAAGAAAGCATTTGAAGAAGCTGAGTATGCTTTCTTTAAAAATGAGGTGCCTGTTGGATGTGTAATAGTAAATAACAATGATATAATCTCTAGATCATCCAACATGGTTGAACTTTTAAATGATTCAACAGCTCATGCGGAATTGATAGCTATTACATCTGCACAAAACTCCTTAAATAGTAAAAATCTTGATAATTGTATACTTTACACTACCCTAGAGCCTTGTATAATGTGTTATGGAGCAATTTATTGGTCAAAGATCAATACAGTTGTTTATGCAACCTCAGATAAAAAAAGAGGGTTTTCAAGACACTCGATAGAGACAGA
>Ga0213868_10001172_pt1 | contig 25379 bp, 22 predicted proteins | sample PICome_9_FD_160087 | JGI IMG/M metagenome (GOLD analysis project Ga0213868, IMG submission 160087) | Coastal seawater microbial communities near Pivers Island, North Carolina, United States - PICO127 | ecosystem: Environmental > Aquatic > Marine > Coastal | place: USA: North Carolina... | reverse complement strand
TTCTCGCATCCGTGCTTGCGGGCCAACTTGGAAACGAGACATGCCGGGATGTACTTGCAAACGGCATTGAGAATGGAGTATCTATTCTTTGGCTGGGGGCGATGTGGCGTCTTTTTCACTAAGCCTGCCTGTAGCAGGTTAGCTTCAGAGATCCCAGCCTATCTTTTCAGTTAGCCCTATGGGATGGCTGTGACTCTGCATCCAATCTCGATCCCGAGATCAAACCGATGTTCAGCAAGTCTGACATGAACGAGCAGGGCAAGAAGCTGAGGCAAATGATTGGAGTCGCCGTTGATGGACTCAATTCATTGGATAAATTGATACTGGCCTCGCAAGAGCTGGTCAAACACCACGCTGGCTATGGAGTGAAGGCCGGGCGCTATAATACTGTCAGCGCGGCCCTACTAGATACCTTGCCCAAAGAGCTGGGAGACGAATTCACGTCAGTCAACGAGGAAGCGTGGACAATTGCCTACACTACCCTGGCTGGCGTGATCAATGAGGCTTCTGGCTATTAAATCGCGGAGCATTGCTGTCAGGCATCACAAGGGGTTGGCATGGATGTTGCTGTGGATTGAGGCGCATGGGACAACTGTCCGATCGGCGGGTAAATGGAGGTTAAGGGGTTTTCCTCTTCCGCCGATCGGCTAGGTGGCCATTGCTAGATGGGTGGAGTCAATACACAGCATTGGAAGACAAACCACGTCAAACGTGGGCGGGGCGACAGGCGATCGTCCGGTGAAATAGATCGGAGTTCTTAAAGAGCAAAGGAAGTGATTCAATGGATGTTTTAGAGAAAATAACAGTCTGCTGAGCAGGTGCGTACTAGGGCTAATCCATAAATTCGTTTAGATCGCTAAGCCTTTAACTTTAAAGCTGCTGTGGCATTAGGCATGGATTGTAGATCCATACCTATGACTGACAAATATCTTATTCATTCGGCTAGGTGGGCCAAGTGGCGCCTCTTACTTACGCTTTGAAGCAGTGTGGCTTTTCTAATCGAGGCGGCAGGGGATCGGACCATCCCACTTTTATCTCAGCGCTGGTCTTTCTTGGAAAGCGGGGATGTTGGTGGGTTGACTTACCACCGTGTTTCGGAAAGTACAAGGGTATTTATGCACGATTCAAGAATTGGAGCCGAAGAGGGGTGTTTCTGGCGTTCTTCGATGCTGCTAGGGACGCCAAAGATCTTTCCCTTTTGCGATTTGTTGATGCTTCCTTTGTGAAGTGCTCTATTGCTTGCCTAACTGAGCGAGGCGCTGGTCCTCATTAGGCTACAGGAAAGACGAAGGGAGGTTTCACTACCAAGGTTACGGCGGTCCGTGACTTTAAACAACGAGTGTACACGCGTCGAATTGATCCAGGAAACGATAGTGATCATAAGATCGTCGATGCTATTGAGTTACCCGGTCTCTTTCGACGATATGTGGGAGACAAAGGATTTAGTAGCACCAAATTTCGCCGACGAATTAAGGAAAGCGGACATACCCATTGCATAGCCCAGAAGAGCAACGAGAAAGCTGTAGAAACCTTTCACAAAGGCTACTATCGCCTTAGGCACAATATTGAAAACGTCTTTGCTAGAATAAGGCGGTGGACAAGATTGGAGCTCCGGCGCGAGCGCAAGGCTTCTCACTTTGAATCGTTCCTAAACCTCTGGGCCATAAGCACTTGGATCAGAATCTGAGTTTGTGGATTGGCCCTAACTGTAGCCAGCTCGCTCCGGGCGTAATCACGGGCACTGGGCTGGCGCAGCATCTCTATCAAGGGTGGGTTTGGTTCCTCGAATCTTCGCCGCCAAGTACCGCTGGATCAGCCAGATGGGCATTTCCAAATGACTGAGGCGACCACGCTGATAGCCATCGGAGTAGAGGCTACGTTGGACTGCAGATAACATTTCCATGTCTTCGAGATGGAACTCAGTCGCCTCTTTCTTACCACGTTCTAGCATCTCAGCAAACTGTGGGTGTCTGGTGGTCGACTCTGGCACAAGGATGGACGTCAATAGGCGTAATTGGTCCGGGGCGACTGGCTCAATGCGATACCAAACGACTTGGTCCGGCGCGGTGACCATGGTGAAGAGTGGATAACCCATCACCAGTCCCCATTCGTGACGCGCAGGATCGTCGAGACCTTCGACTAAAGGAAAGGTATCCCATTGACTACCGTTTGATTCTACATCGACGATCTCTCGGCGAACTTTGTCTCCATAAGGCAGGTGACAACGAATGAAATTCGACTTTTCAGTTTCGGTCCAAGTCCCTCGCGCTGGCATGATCGGCTGGAGGGTCTTCACATGGGCGCCTGCATGGTGATAGGATTCCATAAAATTCTCGGCCAGCACTTTCCAATTGCAAGGAATGTCCCAGTGTGTTTCGAAGACCACATGCATTTCAGCGATGTGCCATGGTGTCATGTTAGTTGCTAAATCCTCATACTGCGTCTGGACACTTTCCTCGGCATTCCCATCCAGGTTGACGAAGACGAAGCCGTTCCAAATTTCTGAACGGAACTCTTTCAACGCCCACTCACAACGTTCGAAACCCTCCGCTTGGCCCATCTCTGGACATGCTTTCAACTGGCCATCGAGTTCGAAGGTCCACGAGTGGTAGGGGCAGAGAAACAGACGGGTTTGCCCGCGGTCCTGGCTGCCCTGCCGATACTCTGCGGGCCCATGGCCATCGTGTCCGAAGCCTGGCGGCATGATGTCCATCCCGCGATGGGGGCAACTGCGTGATAGCACATGCACCTCTTGCGATTTATCACGGACGACGATGAGCGGTTCGCCGAGGAAATCGACGTTGATGAAATCGCCAGCAAGGGGCAATTGCGACACATGCGCCAGACAAGTCCAGCCGGGGTGAAAGAGGTTCTCGCACTCCCAAGCAAAGTAATCATCGCTGGTGAAAGCTTCCTTAGGCAGCGTGGTCGCCCGGTTTAATGGAAGATCGGCAATGCGCTCGATCTCTGCCAGGATCTCCGGCAATGTCAGCTCTTGGCGTGAGCGCCGCCATGCCGATGAGCGCGTGCCATTCAGTCGCTGATTCACATCCGCCGCTTGGCGCACTTGGGTTTCATTGGTAACTGGCATCGCGGTATGAGGAGTGGACTGATTCGTCCTACCGCATACAAGCATCCCGTGTGCCAGTTGCATCCTTCATGGTGCCATGGTTGCTTCCTTCAATCTCTATGGACATTCACGTGTAAGCTTCTCTTTCTGCTGGTGCTACCTTTGAGCCATTCGGCTTCAAGTTGGGCGAACTTGCTTATGATGAAGTCGACATCGCTGTCGAAACCTGCGGCTTTTGCCATAGCGATCTCAGCATGAAGAACAATGACTGGGGCATCAGCGAGTACCCATTCGTTGGTGGTCACGAAGTGGTAGGTAGAGTCATTGGCAAAGGTGCACACGTGTCTCATCTCGAGATTGGGCAACGCATAGGGTTGGGCTGGTACTCGCGCAGCTGCGGGCTCTGCGATCCCTGTATGCGTGGCGATCAGAATATCTGTGTGGTGGCCGAGAGCGCCATTGTGACTCGTCATGGCGGTTTCGCTAACAAGGTGCGTGCGCAAGCGTTTTGGTGCACGCCCATCCCTGACGCCCTGGATCCTTCTGCGGCCGGTCCTCTCTTCTGTGGCGGCATCACCATGTTCAATCCCATCGTGCAGAATGCGATCACAGCCTTAGATCACGTGGCCGTCGTTGGCATTGGCGGGCTTGGAAATCTGGCTCTGCAGTTTCTTTCTGCTTGGGGGTGTGAGGTCACCGCCATTTCCACCAGTGAATTGAAGTTCGATGAGGCCAAAGCGCTCGGAGCCACGCACTTCCTCCATGCTCGCGATCCTGATGCACTCAAAGCTGCGGCCGGGCGGTTCAAGATGATTCTCGTCACTGTTAATGTGCCGTTAGACTGGGATCTCTACATGACGATGTTAGACAAGCGCGGTAAGTTGCACATCGTCGGCGCTGTGCCTTCGGTCACCTCGTCAGGTTTCCCACTAATCGAACAGCAGAAGACCATTGGTGGCAGCCCGTTAGGAAGCCCAGGCCTGGTCAAACAGATGCTGGATTTCTGTGCTCGGAAGGAGATTGCCCCCGTGACTCAGAAATACGCACTGAGCCAGATCAACACGGCTTTTGAAAATTTGGAAGCTGGGAAGGCCCGTTATCGATTGGTGCTGGAGAATGATATTTCTAGCTAATTGCGTTGTCCCACACACTACCGCGTCTTTCCGTCTCCATCCGATAGTCCGTATAAAGCGTGTTGAAAAGATTGGCGCCTAGCCGAAACGCGGCATCTATCGGTTTCGCCGGATCAGATTCGACGTCCCCGCGCTTGTTGCCGATCCCTTGTACAACACCTACAAAGTCACACTGATTGTAGCGGCAGAATTCCTGGATCGAATGCACGACACCTAGAGGGGCCGCCGGATAAGATTCCTCTGAGCTGATCGTGAGCCCGATCTTCTTGTGTGCCATTCGTGAGGCATTCTCAGCACTATTAAAATGGGAGGCGGCGTAGTAGCAGAAGCTGCGATCGAGGAAGGTCTTGAGCTGGCCACTCATGCCATACCAGTAGAGCGGCGTGGCAAAGATGATGCCATCGGCGGGCAGATAGTGTTCCAAGAAGAGTTCGCTGAAACGATCCTCAAGTGTGCATTCGCCCTCCTTGCCTCGACATTGTCGACAATCGCGCAGGAAATGTCTGACATAGTCATCGACAAAGAGAAGCTCGGCAGCATTGCCTGCCTCTTGCGCGCCTCTCCTCGCCGCATTTGCGAGTCGATAGGAATTGCCGTCACGGCGAGGGCTAGAAGCTAGGATGAGAACGGATTTCACGGTTAGACTTCTCCTTTCACCACGTCATCGAGTGGCACTCTCGCAGTGGCATTGGTGTAGTTGCTCATGGTCTTGATCGCCACGGCAAGAATCACCTCGAGCACCTGCTGCGAAGTCCATCCTGCCTCAGTAAAGTTATCTAGCATCCTTTCTGAAACTTTCCCTCGCTCACGAACCATCTGCCTCGTGAAGGTGGACAAAGCTTCCAGTTTGGTATCACCCAACGGCAACCCAGCAGGCAGCGCGATGAGATCGGACTCCTCGACGCCCGCGTCACGCGCAAGCTTGGTGTGCCATGGCACTCAGTAGGTGCAGTTGTGTTCGACATTGATCGCCTGATAGACGATCTGTCTTTCCACAGCATTGAAACTCGTCGAATTAAAGAGCGTCCACAGAGTGCCGTAACTCTCTAACAAAGCTGGCGCCGTCGCCATGACGCGTTCGAGATTGGGAACCATGCCAAAGGCCTCCTGCGTGTTCTGCAGCATGGGGATTGCGGCTTCCGGCACTGTGTCTTCGGTGTTGAGAGGAAAGTGCATGGGATTAGATAAATGTCAGTCGCTTCTTGCGAGCTTCCTCTGCGATGGGGAAGAAGGCGTTCTCCCATTCCATCGTCTTCTGACGAATATAGATGTCTTTCATTTCTCCCAAGACCTCGCCTGCCAGTTCGTCTTCTTCAAAGGCTTCGATAGCATGGAGTAACGTGCCGGGAAGAAATTGAACGCCATCCTCTTTCAACGCTCGTCGCGTTTTGCCATACAGATTTTCATTGAGCGGCTTGCCAGGGGCTAACCTCTGTTCGATGCCGTCCAGACCGGCCGCAAGATGGTAAGCCGCTGCAAGATACGGGTTGACACTCATGTCAGGCACGCGATTCTCGACGCAGTAACGATTCAATGGGAGGCGCAGCATGGCTGAACGATTGTTCTGGCCATAGGCAACTAACACAGGAGCCCAACTCACATCCGGCATGTCCCCTTGAGCGATGAAGCCTTGGTAGCTGTTGTAGGTCGGACTGGACAACGCGGTTAGGGCTCCTGCGTGCTTGAGCAGGCCAGCGGTAAAGTGATAAGCCATCGCCGACATGCCAACTCTATATTTCTCGGCAAGAGGATTGGACTTCGGCTCAGGTGCGAAGCGATTCTCTCCGGTCTTAGTATCGGCCAGCGACATATTGAAGTGACACCCTGATCGGAAGTCATCGTGGAAGGGTTTGGGCATGAAGCTCGCAATGCACCCCATGGACTTGGCCACATGCTTGGCCATCAAGCGCAGGAACACCAGCCGATCTGCCATGGTGAGTGCATCAGCATAGTCAAAATCAAACTCGTACTGACCGTGACCGCCTTCTTGATCAAATGAGAACACCCCATAACCAAGCTTGTTGAGATAGCGCGTCATGGGCGAAAGAAAGTCGATCGAGTCCATCGACAAATTCACATCATAGGCAGGACACAAGCCCTCAAATCGATGCTGATGCAAGGTGCCTAGCCGGCCTGTCTCAGGATCTTCGTGCAGTACATAGAACTCCGGCTCCACTCCTAAGTTGAATGTCAGCCCCATCGCCTTTGCACGGTCAAGCTGACGCTTCAAAATCTGTCTGCTGTCGTTTTGGTAGAATTCTCCGTGGTAGTAGAGGTCGCCGAAGAAGTAGGCAAAGCGCTTATCCCAAGGACAAATGATGAGGGTATCAAGATCTGGTACGGCCGCGCATTCATCCTCCTGCGGGCCAACCAATCCCATGCCTTCCATTGCGCCGACTGTAAAGAGTTCGGAGCCCGCTGCCATCTTGGCAAGCGATGACACAGGATTGACCTTAGCCTTCGGAATGCCATGCACATCGACAAACGTCGATAGCAGAAACTCCACACCTTCAGCTTCGAGCTTCTTCTCCGTGACAGCGAGTTTATCAGGGTCAGGCGCAAAGCCCTCGGGCACGGCAAAGGTCGGAAGAGCGTTCATGATGATAGGGAATGATCTAAGGGAGGTGACTCTGTCTTAGCTCTTTCTAACAGTACGGTTAGGGCGTCTCCCATTTCATGGAAAAGAAGTTTGCCCGCTTCGGCCGTGCCTTGGCTGGGGGCTCCCGTCACACCATTGAGACTAGTTTGGGCAACAGGATAGGAGAATACCTTGCTTACTGTTCGATCAAGATCGTCTTGCACTGCAGACATGTCGACCGTATCCGGTGCTAGATGTAGCATGAGATCGGTCTCCGCTTTGTTCGCATGCAGGTCTTCCGCATCGGAAATGAAATAGTTCCAAATTGCATCAGTTAGCTTGAAGGTGTGGCGAAGGCCTATTTGAAAGGAGCCCATACGTGCTGTTCTAATCTGATCAATGGCGACCCGAAGCGACGCATCATTGCCAAAGTGGGAATTGACTAATAAGAGGCGCTTCCATCCCGTGTGCTCTGCCCATTCAGCAAGATCACGGATGGTGGCCATGAACGTTTCATGGGACAGTGAGAAGGTTCCAGGCCACTTAGGGGTGTGCCCAACGGATACTGTGTAGCAGAGCGGTGGCAACATTGCCACGCCAGCCTTCTCACAGGCGTAGCGACAAACCGATTCTCCAATGACGGTGTCCGTATTGACCGGCAAGTGAGGACCGTGCTGTTCGGTAGCCCCACATGGCAGTACGAGCAGGTCATTGCCTGCCCCAAGAAGTTCACGAAAGGCAGTCCAAGACAGCTTTGTGAGGTCAGACCACATCATCGCCTACCTTTGTCATACGCAGCATGGGCAGTCTATCTTCCTCGCCGTCCCGCTGTTGAGGATGAATCAATTCTTCCAGGCGTTTCTTGGCTGAGAGAAATTCAGGTGTGAGGAATTGGCGTGGATTGCGAGGTTGAGGCACAGGCACTTCGATAAGCTCACCCACGCGACCAGGATCGGAATCTAACACAAGCACTCGATCCGAAAGGTAAACGGCTTCGTCAAGATCATGTGTGATAAACAGGATGGTGATGTCTACCTGGCGCCAAATTTGCAGAAGGTATGACTGCATTTGCGCCCGGGTCTGCGCATCGAGTGCGCCAAACGGTTCATCCATCAAGAGAATACGTGGTTGGTTTGCAAGAGCCCGGGCAATGGCCACCCGCTGCTTCATGCCGCCGGAAAGCTGGTGCGGATAGACCTCTGCAGATGAGGCGAGTCCCACCAGTTCGATCCACTGCATAGCCTCGGATTCTGCTGTGGCTTCGCTGTGTCCGGTCATCTTGAGACCAAACATCACGTTCTGTTTCACAGTGAGCCAGGGAAACAAGGTGTAGCCCTGAAAGACCATGCCCCTATCCGGTCCTGGCCCTGAAACACTCTCTCCGCCTACTAAAACCTCGCCAGCGGAGGCAGACTCGAGTCCTGCCAAGATACGAACGAGGGTCGATTTTCCACATCCAGAAGCGCCGATGACACACATAAACTCCCTCCGATGCAGGGCGAAGCTCACGTTCTCAAGGGCAGTTACCTCGCCCTGTGGCGTACTGAACACCTTCGTAAGACGATTCACATCCAGTGTGACCGGTCGCTTCTTCAGCTTGTGAAAGCGAGCCTCTACTTCAGGGGATTGCCGAGTGTAGGGTGGGAGTTCTAACACAGGAGCTGTCATGTGGCTACAGTCACGGGTTTGGCGCGCAAAGCGCGTTTGAGGCGAAGCGGACTGACTTTTGACAAGACCCGCGCAGCACTTCTCGCGCTCGCGCTGATGCCCTGCTCGGTGTAGGGAAAGATCACTCCTCGAAACCAAGCCAGAAACTGATCCGTTAAGAATCCAGTGAGACCAATCAGGAGGATAATCGGATAGACATGATCAAAGTGAAACCGCCGCCCTTGAGTGTCGATGATCTCCGTGAGCCCGGCTTTCACGCCCAGGAGTTCTGCGATGATAAGCCATGTCCATGCCCAGCCTAACAAGATGCGAATATCGTTGTATAGGTTTGGTAGAATGCCAGGAATGACCACACGTGTGACGAGTTGTTTGCGATTTGCTCCCAAGGTTTGCGCGGCATCAAGCAGTGAAGTGTCGAGCATGCGAGTCGTGTTGGCTACCATGAGGATAAGCTGCGGTAGCGTTCCCAAAAAGACGAGGGCGAGCTTTGGCGCATCGTAAATTCCAAACAAGGCGATCAGCAAAGTGCCGAATGCAGGTGCTGGCATGTAGCGAAAGAAATCTACGAATGGCTCGATGAGCCTTGAGAAGAAAGAGAACGTTCCACACAGAAGCGCAATTGGAACCCCGACTAAGCACACTAACAGGAAGCCGCCTGCGATCGTGCGAATGGAGACAAGGTAGCGTCCCCAGACATTCAAGTCTCCAAGCTCCGACTGGCCGCGAAAGTCCTCGGAAGCTCTAGCAATGATCTCGTGGGGTGCGGGGAGAAAAACAGGCCGTTTGACTTCACTCTTCCCCTCTGGGATGAGCTTGAGTAGGGGTTCTGAAGGGAAATTCCGTGAATTATAGCTAGGCGAAACCGCACTCATGTCTGCCCAATTCTTCGAGACAATACCAAGATTCTCCTGGCTAAGTCCACCACTCAATTCACCGAGGGCAATGCGTTGCCAGACGGTGTAGAGTGCAGCATAATCTTTCTCTTGCTCAGGGGTGATCCAATTTTCTGCCAGGGCCAAAGGAGTAATTCCACGCAGAATTCGCTTATTCGCGCGGCGACCGGCTGCAGCGGTCTCGGCTGCTTGAGGGTCAGTGTTGTCCTGTCGCACAGCCGCCCGGAAGGCTTCGAATCGTGCCTCTTCCATATGATCTCCTGGCACAAAGACGGTTGGAAAATCAGAGCTGTTTGCATCAGAGGACAGCGAGATGCGAATTTCCGATTTCCAAACGGGCAGGTAAGCGATCAAGCACCATAGCGCTAGTGGCAGTAAGAACGAGCACGTCATGAGCAGGCGCGACCGTTTTCGCGAAAGCGGTCGCCCAACTCCAAACCAGGACTCTTTGCTACGGGTTACCATGATGGCGCGCGCGAGTCGTCAATGCCAGCGCTCAGCCCTACTTCATAGCTTTCGCTACGTCTTTGGTCAGGGTGCGATCAAAGTAGGCTGTGTAATCCACTGGCTCTTTGTAAACCTCAAATTTCACGTTGAAGGCATCGGAGATCTCCGATGATCCATAGACGGACTTGAGGCCCGGGGCGTTGCGCCACGCAATCAACGCTTCTTCCAGCGATAGAATGTAAGTGCCATTCAAGAAAGGTTCATACTCATCTGGCTTCACGTTGACACGCGCTGATAAGATTGAAAGAATATCATCTGTATTGTCCTCGTCCTTTATGTAGTCAACGATGCGATACCACACCTTGACCACCTTCACCCAATCATCACGACGATACTTCAAACTGTACTCGGTGACGAATAGACAGTCATAGATCAATCCAGGAATGTCCTTTGAGGTGTAGATCGGCTTCGAACCTGGCGCTTGTTTCAGTGCGGCGCCAGAACTTGGTTGCCACGCGCAAATGGCCGAAATCTCATCGGACTTCAGCACCTGTGGAGTATCATTCGTAGGCGTGTTGACGATCGTGATGTCTGTGTCAGACATTCCGTTGTCCTCCAGCGCTTTCAGCACTAGCAAGTGCGGCACGAAGCCTTCCTCCAGAGCAACCTTCTTGCCCTTAAGATCCTTCACGGAATCGACACCGGATTTTCCGATTACCATATCGTTGCCGTTGGAAAAGTCATTGATCAAGATGCAAACGGAAGGTTTCGCCGTGGCTCCCGTGACTAAGGCATCACCATTGGTCATACTCACAGCGTCGAGTTTCCCGGCACCGTAAGCCTCCATGGAGGCAACGTAGTCCATCCATTCGAATTGCACATTCACTCCTTCTTCAGCAAACCAGCCCTTCTTGATACCGATCTCCCAGGCTACCCAGCCGGGCCAATCACTGTAACCGACCGTCAACGGCTTGCCTGTCGGCGCTGGCGTGGGGGGAGGTGGGGGAGAGGGCGCTGGCGCGGCAGTCTCAGGAGTGGATACTTCCGGATCAGGCGCACTTGCTGTGGGCGATTCCTGTTTGCTGCAAGAGGTGAAGAGGGTGATGGCGCAGAGGCCAAAGATACTGAGTAGTTGGTTAGGCTTTATCATCATGAGGTCAGGAGAAGCTTCGCTGTGAGTATTACTCATTGCGGTTTAAGTACTATTCTTAGGAGCATGTACGATGCCAACTCCGTGTGAAGCTCTCCATCAAACTCAGCTGCTTGACTCAATCGGCGCGGTGCCAAACCTAGACGGAACGTCGGCTCTGTTAGGCCCTCGAACGCTCATCTATAGCTGCGATTCCGCTTGCCAGCGCCCATTTCGGCGTCCGATCATCTTGCTGGTATTAGTAAATGCGTGAGGCCCCGCTTGAAGATTCTTCGCTCTTCAGCTTCGCTTACTTCATAGCGCTCTCTTAATAGCTGGCATCACTTTAGTGGTCCGACGAATTATCCTCTAACTGCTCATCACCGCCAATCCCGCTTCATTGAATGGACTTCATAGCTGGCTTAGTTTATTCAATTAAATATCGCCTTGCAGTGGCAGGACGAACCGGGGCAAACCATGCTGCTGGCCCTGCGCTTTCTTCGCTCATTCTCCTACCAGCCTTGGTCGAGGTGAGTCTGTGTTAGTGATATGTTGGTATTCTTCTGAGTCGTGAATAGAAGGGGTATGTTAGGAGTCCGCTACTCGGGACGATTATTTCCTTCGACATCCCTTAATCGGGACGAGGATCAGTGGATAATGTTGTTGCGAGACTTTCGCGCCCATTTCCGACGAAACTTCGAAATTAATGTAGCATTACGTTGGGCCCAAGACCAGGCCCATTTTCCTGGCTTGGGCAACACGCCGATTTCATTTGCTTCGGGCTCGTCTGAATCTTCAGGTTCAAGGGTGTTCTTGGATTCGCCGTCCTTGGTCTCGCTGGCGTCGATCAAGAGAGCAAATTCCTTTCCGAACTCATTATTATCGTAGGGAATCTGACCCATTTGCTGGGCGGTGAGATCGCTGCTTCCGATGATCGTATCCGACTTCAGCGTAGACATCCACAAGCTGATAGCATGAACGGCTTCTGTGTAGCTTTTCAGGTCGGAGAGATTGTAGATCGATTCCTTGGTATGAAGATCGAGTTGATGCTCGCCGCTTTCGATCGCAGTCTGGATGTGCTCGGCCCAATAAAATTCTAAAAATGGTAGGTTCTTGCCAGGACCCCGTTCGGGTTTGTTCCATCCGATGTCGCGGCAGAAGTAGAGTATTCCTCGGTAAGGATCATCTGCGAATTCTCTGAGCTTCATCTCCGTCGGCAGCGAACCCTGGAACCGTTTCAAATCGACTGAAGTGACTTGGTAAGTGTTCGGTGATCCTTCAACACCGGGCAGATAAGCGTAACCGGGCTTAGCTTTTCTTAGCTTCTTCAGCCACACCTGACCGTCGTTCGCTGCCTTGACCCAGAATTCGTCCATGGCTGATCCGCTGTTGTTTGAATCTTCGAGTCGGGAATAATCTTTATCGAGCACGAGATAATAGGTAAACTCTCCGTGCCGTTTGCCGTGGTTTCTGCCGTGTTTTATCTCGCTGAAGGCCAAAGTGGTGTGGTGTCCATCGGTCAGGTAGAAGTTCTTGTCAGGGCCTCTCACCACGGTTTTCATGGAGTCGCGATCATTTCCTGGCGAGATGATTTTGCCGTCCAATTTGCCGCCAGACCCGCTCTTGAAACGAACCGAGTAGAATGTGCTCGGATGATTTGGATCGCCAGGGTTGGCATCCTTGCCATCGGCAGTTTTTCTATCGACGGCGACCTCGTAGACTTCTCCGTAGTTGTCGGTCTGATCGTTGCGGGCGACTTGGCCATTTGATTCGGCCACGTCCTCAAACATTTTCTGATCGATGCTGTACCAGTGACCAGGCTTAAGATCGCCATTGAGGCTTGGAGGAACGTCTGAGGGCCAGTAGACGCCATCGAATCGGCCTGTCTTGTAGGCGATCTGGTCTTTGCCCACTGCCGGCTGACCTGCCATGATCTGAGAAACTCTGAGAGGAAGCACCTGGCCAACGGTGAAAGCCTGTAGTTCATACGCAGACCCAGGGTAAATCTCTGGGTCAGTCGAGGTAGAACACGCGGAAATCAGGCAAGGGATGATCGTCCAGGCCAACTGTTGCAAAAAAAGGCGCTCATTCTTCATGTAGGTATTTCCAAGTAGTGCCATGCGCTTCTCCCTCATCTTGATGTCACAAGATAAGCAACGATAGCTGAAAAGCATTGAGGTTCGCAAGACGCCTACTCTGATCCTCCTGTCACTGCTTTCTCAAATGGCGAATCGCACCGGGAACGGTCCCTTCGGCTGAAGTGACCTAGGCGCTGGTAGTGGGACCGATCGACAACGACAGAGAGCTCGGACCAATGACTCCGAGCGTTCTTTTTTCTATCGGCGATTTCCGAAAAGGTCAGAATCAAAAGCTATGAAGAAATAGTCTCCCCAAGCGCTTCCTCCGGTCTCGATCGGGTTGAGCGAAAAGCGTAGGGGCTGCCTAACTGTAAACACATCGTTACTAGATTTTATGAAGCTTCCCAGCGCAAATCCGGGTGAAGCAGAAACGTTAGGATTCACAAGAAAGATGCCAGACGGAAGCGAGGCTGGCATTTGAGCGGGCAAACTTCCGTTAACGTCGAAGGAAAGTTCGGATTTGATCAGTTGGAAGCCTGAGATGGTAACGGCTACTTTCGAGCTACCCATGTGGGCGGCGATCATGAGGAGAATGGCTACAGCGCTTATATGATGTCGTGCTTCACACTATCGGGTATCGCGAATTGTTAGGCTCAAGTCAATCTGGTTGCTCGCACCGAGGAGAGCTTGAGAGCTTATTGCTCGTATCCGGTCTTCTTATCGCGGGTCAAACTAAATACCTAACCACCCGCCCGATAGGACCAGGAATCTTCTTAACCGCCCTCGATGAGTATTGAGTGCATGCCGGCTGCTTCGGCGGCTTGAATGCCTAGTTGGCCGTCTTCAATGACGAGGCATTTACTAGGTTCGACGCCCATCCGTTTGGCGGCTTCAAGAAAGAGATCTGGGGCTGGTTTGCTATTCTCGACCTGATCTTGGGTGACCACGACCTCAAATAGTTCGCGGAGACCGATGGCTTCTAGGGTCTTAGTGACTGTTTCCCAGACGCCACCTGAAGCGACACCGACCGGGTGGGTGGCTGCCACGCGTTTGGCGAAGTCAACGATGGGTGGATTTGGCGAAACGCGGTGGAGATTGTCTCGATAGAAAGCCTCCTGATCGGCGACCACTTGCTCGGGATCGAGCGATTCGCTGAAGTGATCGTTTACGCGGCGGACGGTTTCTAACATGCACACTCCGGCGAGAGATTGTGCAAAGTAGCGGTTCAGGGTGAAGGTGGCCCCGTTCTTCTTGTAAGCATGGATCCAGGCTTCGAAATGTAAGGCCATCGACAGCGCGAGCGTGCCATCATTGTCGAAGATATATCCTTCGAAAGGTTGATTTGGGATCTCTAAGCCTTCAGGCGTGGTGATAGTCACACGGGATGCATATTGTATGCTGAGCGGTTGGCAAGAAATGCGTGAACGACTTGAGTAATACGGTGTTTCATCGTTGCCATGACGATCCGTTCTGTCTTTTCCACCTGCTTCATCCTTTCAACTGCAGTTCTCGCTGCGGAGGAGGCGACTCCTGGCCACTCGTATCACGGCGAGAGTTTCAACGAGGGGCCGCGTCAGCAGGCCTATTTGATGGATACCACGGGTGACATCAGCTTCCCCGTCTCGACGAAGAATGAGAAGGCGCAAGCCTTCTTCAATCAGGGCGTTGGTCAGCTTCATGGCTTCTGGTACTTCGAAGCCGAGCGTAGCTTTCGCCAAGTGCTCCATTTAGATCCGACCTGTCAGATGGCCTACTGGGGGTTGGCGATGTCGAATGTGAACAACGGCAAGCGTGCCAAGGAATTCATGAAGGAAGTAGAGGAAGCTCTCGAGAGCGAGAGGCTTACGGAACGTGAGCGCCTCTACTTGAAATCGCTGCACCGCTTCTACCATGGCGGCGAGAAGGATACTAAGAAGCGTTATCGTGAACTGGTGCGGGACTACGAAGACATTGCGCTGCGTTTTTCAGAAGATATTGAAGCTCGAGCGCTCGCTGCTCAGCAGATTTGGTACAACGGCCGCAAAGGGTTGCCGGTTTCCAGTCACCTGTCAGTGGATGCGATGATTCAGCAAGTACTCGATGCGAAGCCTATGCATCCTGTTCATCACTACAAGATTCATTTGTGGGATAATGAGAGAGTGAAGCAAGCGCTTCCTTCAGCGGCACGGTGCGGGCAGTCTGCTCCTGGGATTGCCCACATGTGGCACATGCCGGGACACACCTACTCCAAGACTCACCGTTATGAGGATGCTGTCTATCAGCAGTCCGCATCCGGCCGCGTGGACCATGCCCACATGATGCGCGATCATGTCATGCCTCACAAGATCCACAACTATGCGCACAATAACGGATGGTGTGCGGAGAATCTTGGTTTCTTGGGGCGAATTGATGAGGCGATTAGTCTTGCTGTAAATCTGATAGAATTGCCGAGGCCTGCGAAGTTTAAAAAGCTGGGCGAGACAGAGTATTACGATGCTGGTGGCACTCCCTTTAGGGAGGGGCGCAAGCGGCTTTGGGCCTTGCTCAACGACTACGCGCTTTGGGACGAGCTTCTTCGCCTGAGTGAAACCTCGGTGCTTGCGGCCACAGATGATCCTCTCATGCAGGCGAATAGGTATCGTTATCGTGGGATGGCCTATTTCTACAAGGGTGAGCTGGAACAAGGTCGTGGCGAGATCGCTGCCCTTGAGGAGTTCTTGTCAGGTTATGAGACTCAGCGAGACGAGGCTGGGGAAGCTGCTAAGACGAAGGCGGAGGAGAAGCAGAAAGATGAGGAAGACGAGAAGAAGCGTGATGAGGCCATCAAGAAGGCGGAGAAAGGGGCGCGCAAGCCCTATGATTCCATTGTCAAAGCCTGCCAATCATATAAAGGGCATCTCGAAGCGCATCTTGCTGTCCTTACGGAACGTCCAAAAGTGGCCCGTGAGAAACTCGACAAGGCGAAAGGATTGTTAGCGATCGATAAAGCTCGTCTTCACATGGAGCTGGCGAACTGGGAGAAAGCTGCAGAGATTCTCAAGCGGGAGGTAGATGGCAAACGTAACCCTGTCGTCATGAAGTCGAACTATATTCGAACGCTCAAGCAGTTAGGCGAGAAGGACACCGTGAAGAGAGAGATGGAATCGCTACGCAAGTTGGCTGCCACGGCGGATGTCGAGAGCCCTCCGATGGTCGCCCTCAGTGAGATTGCCAAGGAACTGGAGTTTCCTGAGGACTGGCGGCTTGCTCAAGATGAGCAGGACGACTTGATTGATCGACCTGACCTCGATGATTTAGGCCCATTCCGCTGGTCGCCTTCGGCGGCGCCGGAATGGCAGTTTTCTCAGGCAAATGGAGAGGTCATTGACTCAACCAAGTTTTCCAACAAACCGGTGCTGGTGATCTACTATTTGGGCCGCGGTTGCGCGCACTGTATGGAACAGCTGAATGCGTTTGCTCCCGAGGCTGACAAGTATCGGGAGGCAGGTATAGAGATCGTAGCGGTGAGCACGGATACTGTGGAGGGTCTGGCCAAGACCTTCCAGCAGGGCGAAGGCGAGAATCCCTTTCCGTTTCCGCTGGTTTCAGACGCTGAGAATGTGGGGTTCAAAGCTTTTCGCGCCTACGACGAGTTCGAGGACCAGGCTCTTCATGGCACATTCCTTGTAGACGGCACAGGCAAGATCAGGTGGCAAGACGTCAGCTATGAGCCCTTCATGCATGCCAGTTGGCTTCTTGAGGAGTCCGAGAGGCTGCTGGCTACGGATGCCGTGATCGAAAGCCTTGTGGCGACCAAGTAATCCCCTCAATCACCTATGGTGAGGTGATGAAGGGACAACTAGGCGGTTGCCGCGACACGAAAGATTTTGTTCTCCCGTAGGGTTACCACGCGAAACGCGTCGGTTTGTTTCGGTTTATTTTGAGAAATTCTCCTCGAGCTTTGAGGGAGGTTGAATTTCGCAAAAACCGGATTATTAACGATTATGGGAATTAGAAAGGCTGTAATCACTGCGGCTGGTGAGAGGCAACGTCACTTGCCGCTGCAAACGATGGTCGATGGCCAAGGGCGAAACCGTAAGGTTCTAGGGCTCCTGTCAGACGAAGCCGCTTCTGCGGGTATTGACGAGATCGGTATCGTCGTGAGGCCGGGAACGGCCGAACTCTACCGAGACGCCGTGGATGATGTCAGCGCCGAGATCACCTTTATCGAACAGCTGGAACCGCGTGGCTACGGGCACGCCGTGCTTAGTGCTGTTGACTATGTAAAAGACGAGCCTTTCCTCCTCATGGTGAGCGATCACGTTTACGTGAGCGACGATCCAAATGCCGAGACGTGTGCGAGTCAGTTGGTGCGAATCGCTGAGGAAGAGGACTGTGTGGTTTCAACGGTGCAGCCGACGCATGAGGGGCGTCTACGCAATTTTGGAACCGTTGGTGGGACTCTCTTTGATGCGAGTAGGGACCTCTACGAGGTGAATGCGGTTTTAGAAAAACCGACCCCGACTGAAGCCGAGCAGAATTTGATGACGCCTGGCCTTCGTCATGGCTACTACCTCACGTTCTTTGGCATGCATGTCTTGCAGCCTGCTGTGATGGCTCTCTTGGACGAGAGGGCGAACGCCCTTGGGCCGAATGAGCAACTCGATCTTTCTGCTTCATTACACGAGTTTTCTAGACGTGGGCGCTACCTGGCTCAGGTTATGAAAGGGCGACGCTATGACCTCGATTTCCGTCATGGTCTTCTGATAGGGCAACTTGCGGTGAGTTTATCAGGGCAGTATCGCGATGAGGTTCTTTCAACGATTACGGATCTTCTTGCGCGAAACAGTCAAAGAAACGCTGGAAATGAATCTGATATCTAAGAATTGACTGTGTCTTTAAAGCTAAGAGACATCATCACGGCGACGGACCGTGAGACAAGAGACACCTCTCTGGAAGCTATTTGCGAAGCGCTTAGCTTTGATGAGTTGATTGCCGAGTGCAAGAGTCTGGATCTTTTCCGACGGGAGAGTGAGAACCTTTACGAGCGCGTTCGTGCCCTCTTCTTCCTTTATGCAATTTACCGATTCTACCTCCCTGCGAAGCTGGAAGAAACGTCAAAAGACGGCGCTGCAGTCTCCTTTGAGGCGTACGCGCATTTGCTAGAAAGACGATTTTCTGAAGCCTTGGACCATTTCTTAGATGATCAGGCCTCTGCCGGGTACTCGGACGCGATTAGTAGCGCATTGGCTAAGACATACTACGAACTGGCGTTGCAGAATCTGGCGGACCAGGTGCAATCGAGTGTTCGGGCTGTCCGCGGAAACCAATGGATGTTCCGGACGGGGGCGCTTGAAGACTATCCGTTGCAGGTTCGGTCGGAGCTGTTGCAATGTGAGAACAGTGCTTATCCGTTGATTTATGAGAGCACCGCTGTGCGCATGGATCTTTCACATAGTGCATGGAGTGATATCTTCTTCCTTGGAATGGATTTTCCGAGTGGGGCTCGCGTGCTCAACATCTCCGTTGATCTCGCTGTGCATGGGCGAGACGCTCACCCCAGGCCACCGGTGGAGGCTCGTTTTCGAGTGATCGATGAGCCCATTATCCGTCTTACTAGCGTCGATCTTGGAGTGTCCGCGGAGATCACTGAACTCGGGGATGTCTTCAACTTTGCGAAGGACTACCTTGGGCTTCTGAAGGCGGCCCTCATTGCCTCCGGCATCGTTCCTATGGGGTTAGAAGGGTCAGGACAGCGTTTATCTGTCTTGCTAGAGACATTGGTCGGACTTGGGCGAGGCTTCGAGTTGGTCAGTTGTGTCAATGATATTCCTAAAGGCAGTCGACTGGCGGTTTCTACGAATTTGTTGGGCGGTCTCATAGCGGTTTGTATGCGTGCTACGGGGCAGACACGGTCTTTAGAAGGGCCTCTTGGCGAGGGAGAGCGACGCATCACGGCGGCGCGCGCGATTCTGGGAGAATGGTTAGGAGGATCCGGCGGGGGCTGGCAAGATTCCGGCGGAGTCTGGCCGGGTATTAAAGTGATAGAAGGCTGCCCTTCTCGGGAGGGAGATCCCGAATATAGGATCAGTCGTGGGCGTCTGTTGCCACAGCATACCTTGCTAGGCACCGATGTTATTTCGAGTGAAATGCGAGATCGCCTTCGCGATAGCCTTGTTCTTGTCCATGGTGGAATGGCGCAGAATGTTGGGCCTATTCTCGAGATGGTGACGGAGAAGTACCTACTTCGCTCTGCCAAGAGCTGGGAGGCGCGACAGGAGTCGATGCAGTTGTTCGATGCTATCCTTGCAGCCTTACAGTCGGGAGATATTAAATTGTTAGGAAAACTGACAACAAAGAATTTCTTTGGGCCGCTGCAGACGATTATTCCTTGGGCTACGACTTTCTTCACTGAGCGCCTCATCGATTTGGTTAAGGTTGAATTTGGAAAGGATTTCTGGGGCTTCTGGATGCTCGGCGGGATGTCGGGTGGTGGTATGGGGTTTATCTTTGAGCCTGGTCGAAAGGTTGAAGCTTTGGAGCGAATGAAAGTGATCATGGTTGAGCTGAAGGGACAGCTCCAGCACTCGTTGCCCTTCGCGATGGATCCGTTGGTGTATGATTTTAGCATCAATGAGGCGGGTAGTAGTTCTGAACTTCTGACGGGCGAAGCCGCTCTTATGTCTCCAGGATACTACGCGATGACCTTGCCATTGCTCTTGCGAGAAGATCCGCGGACGCTTTCGCAGGAACGGCGCGCGGAAATGGAACGGTTCGAGATTCGAGCGGACGCTGATACGAGCTATGATGAGGTAAGGGACAAGCTTCTTACCTACCTCTTTCCACGTTCGTTAAATGGTAATTCGTCGGAGTCCTCGCTGGATCAATTGCTAGATGCGAATGGTTTTGATCCGCTCTTGCATGAGCGGATTCAGGAGGACATGCGAAGGGGGCTCATTGGACTCTCAAAGAATCGTTTGGCAGCGAGTTCACAGGTCAAAGATGTGCGCCCTGGCGATGTGACTATCACCACAACTGCGGAAGACGACGCCATTGGCCGTGAGGCGCTGGCGAATGGAGAAGTTGCAGTTGTCACCCTCGCAGCAGGTGCGGCTAGCCGCTGGACAGAAGGGGCGGGAGTTGTGAAGGCTTTGCATCCCTTCTGCAAGTTTGAGGGACGACACCGAACGTTCCTTGAGGTTCATTTAGCAAAGACGCGCTTTGCTGGGTCCACTCATGGAATGTTGCCGCTTCATGTCATCACGACAAGCTACCTGACGGACGAACCTATCCGTGGCTTTTTAGATGGCGTCGATCACTATGGAATGAGCGATAGTGTGTTCCTTTCGAGAGGACGATCTATTGGATTGCGCCTAGTGCCCATGCAACGCGATCTCCGCTTTGAGTGGGAGGAGATGCCGCAGCAGCGCCTCGACGAACGTGCGCAGAAGATGCGTGCGAGTTTGCGCGAAGCCTTATTGGCTTGGGCTTCTGGTGCCGGTGAAGGGAGTGACTATCGCGATAATGTTCCGTTGCAGTGCCTGCATCCGGTGGGGCATTGGTATGAAGTGCCCAATCTATTGCTCAATGGAACGCTGGCAGACCTACTCTCGCAGCGACCTCAGCTCAGAACGCTGATGTTGCATAATATTGATACGGTCGGCGCCAATGTGGATGCAGCGATGCTTGGATACCATCGCCGTACGAATGCCGCACTAACGTTTGAATTGATTCGGCGCCGCTTGGAGGATCGGGGTGGTGGCCTCGCCCGCGTGAACGGTTCCCTAAGGCTAGTTGAGGGCCTTTCTATGCCGCGTGAGGAAGATGAGTTTAAGCTTACCTATTACAACTCGAACACTTGCTGGATAGATATTGATCAGATGCTTGCTTGCTTCGGTCTAACACGTGCTGATCTTGGTGACGCACCCAAAGTGGCGCGATCTATCCGTGAGTTTAGTAGTCGACTCCCTACGTATATTACCCTCAAGGAGGTGAAGAAACGCTGGGGTCACGGGCAAGAAGACATCTTCCCGGTGGCTCAGTTCGAACGGTTGTGGGGAGACATGACAGCTCTTTCGGATGTTCCTTGTAGCTACGTTGCTGTGCCTCGACTACGGGGCCAGCAACTAAAAGAGCAAGCGCAACTTGATGGTTGGCTGCGCGATGGATCTCGCGACTTCACGGCTTCTCTGTGCGAGTGGTAGTTTAGCGAAGGATTCGATCTCGCAACTCATGCAAACGATCTAGATGGATACCGGGAGGTTGTTTTTCTAACAACCATTCGATATCTGCGATGGCGCGCTGCCCAGCATTGCTCTGGTAGAGAAGGAGAGCTCTGCTCAGGTGCGAAGAGGCATCCTCAGGATCGATGGCTAAGAGGAGGTCGAGTTCTGGGATTGCTTGGGTTGGGTCTTCAGAGTCCAGGTCGATTCCGATGAGATTCCTTAGCATTCGAGTGAGAATAGAGCGTTTGCCCGCAGGATCGAGATCTGTTTCGTTGAGATCTCTGCCAGTTGTCGCGAGCACTAAGTTTTCGGCGTCTTCCGTGGTGAGCAGTTTACCACCATCAAATACATCGATCAGTTGATTTTTACCTTCTCCGGAGCGGTGTTGCAGCACGAAGTGGCCAGGCAATGGAATCCCGTGAAGGCCGGTGACTTCAAGGCGTTGCGCGAGTTCCATGTAGAGCACTGACAACGTGATGGGGATTCCCTCGCGATCTTCCAGCACCACGTTCAGATAACTATTGTCGCGGGCATAATAGTCGCTCCGACTGCCGTGAAAGCCGAGTTGCTGAAATAGGTAGTCTGACAATGAGGCGAGCTTCTCCGTTGCATTCGCATTCTCCTTCAGTGAGCTGCGGATTTCTTCTGCCATGGAGTCCAACTCTTTGCGATAAGCTTCCACGTTGAGATCAGGATCATTGAGTAGTGCGATCAGAAGTCCGGTATGAAAAAGATCGATTTCATGATCCTTCTTGTTTTCTAACAAACGCTTTGTCTCTTGGATGACGTGTTGGCGGTGTAGGTCAAGTGACCAGTTTCGTAAGTTCTCTGCCTGTATCTCAAAGGCGCGTGCCTTCTCTTCGATAAGTGCTTTAGCAATCTTTGGTGTTGATTCTAACGTTGATACGCTATCTTCGTTGGGTTCCTTGAGCCACTGATTAAGCGCCTCGTTGAGAGCCGGATCTATCTGCTCAACGGCACCAGCTTCCCCAAGCGAGAATGCTTGAAAGGAAGCTGCCGTGTCGCGGAACTTGCAGAGGCCAACCTGTCCGCCGCGTAGAGCTTCATGCTCGACACTGACGACTTCATCGCCATTGACGTAGCCAGTGATGGTGGCTCCGTTGACCACGACTCGCAGGTGATTCCATTCGCCTTGGCGGTAGGATGGAACGGGAACGTCCGCTAGGATGTTCCAGGAAAACACATCCGGCCCTGCGAAATGAGTGAGTCGGAGTTGCCCGCCACTGGGATAAAAGCCGTAGTGTCGATCTCCACCATCTGAGGCAAAGGCAAGACCAGCCGCTCCTGCTTCGTCATCGAGCCTAACTTTGACCTGTACATCGAAGGCTGTCTCGTTTGGGGGGGCTTGATAAAGGCAAAGCGATCGCCCACCGAATCCGGCGGCTTTGCCGTTGACGGAAATGGTTCCGGCGCGCTGCCGCCAGTCTGCTCCTTCTTGGAGTGGCTTCCATTGGCGTGGGTTCAATTTTCCAACCGTTACCCAACGTTCGATGGGGATGGGATTGGGGCTTTCCAACAAGAGTTTTAGCGCGTTCACCGGCATAGCGAAACCGATGTTGTCGCTTACCTGGGATTTCAGTGACGGGATCCCGATCACTTGGCCTTGTCGGTTGAGTAGCGGGCCGCCACTATTTCCAGGTTCTATCGGAATTGCTAATTGAATCATCGAATAGCCTTCCATGGCTCGAGTAGCGGAGACGACACCTTCTACCACGCTGAAACGAAACCCCTGAGGATTCCCCATGGCCACGACGGAGAGTCCATCGGGGATATTGTCAGAGTTGCCTAGCGGAAGTGTGGGGACATCCTCTTCCGTGACTCGTATCAGGGCGAGATCAAGCTTGCGATCTGAGGCATGGATACTCTTCACAGTGAGTTCCTTCCCATCAGAGGTTGTCACCCGAATCCTTCGTGCTTCGCCGATGACGTGAAGATTAGTGGCGATGAGCCCTTTCTTGACGAAGAATCCGGAACCCTCTCGATCGGCGCGCCCGGGGCGTGAATCGTGAGTGATGGTAACCAGCGAAGGGCGTACTTCTCTAGCGATGACTTCTGAAGTCTTGTCCTCCTCGTTCGCGTAAGAGTTTAGCCCGAAGGAAACAATGAAGAGAGCAATGAACCGATATCTCACCATTCGATTCGGTCCTCAGATGAAATGAAGGCATTGGCCGCAGCCATATTGGTCACAGCCATTTTGTTCGGGTCCCATTCAAGGCGCTCGCCGGGTGTTCTAAGTGCGACATTCCCTAACAAGACGGCCTCTGTAAGTGGGCCACTATAAGAGAAGTTTGCGCCGGCAGGTTGGCCACCTTTGCAAGCATCAATGAACTCCTGATAGTGACCTGAGGAACGCGGTAGCGTGGCGCTCGGACGCTTGTAGGCCTGCATGGCCTTTTCAGGAATCAAACGCACGCCATCACCGAGTCCTCCAGTCATGATCTTGCCCTTATTGCCAATGTAGAGTGTGCCACCGAAGTGATCTCCCATTTGGCGATTAGCCTCAAGTTCGGCAGGGCGTTCAGGCACACGTTTGCCATCGTGCCAGACGATTTTGACAGGAGGGAAGCCATCGCGTTTCGGGAACTGATAGGTGATTGTTGATGCCTTGGGCGCGGTTTCTTTCGAAAGGCCGCTGGCTTCGGCTTGCACGGATGTGGGCGCGGTTAACTTGAGACTACGGAAGATTGGATCGAAGTGATGGCATCCCATGTCGCCAAGCGCACCACAGCCAAAGTCCCACCAGCCGCGCCATTTGAACGGATGGTAAGCTGGATGATAGGGTCTCACGGGGGCAGGGCCTAAATAAAGATCCCAATTGATATGGTCAGGAACTGGTGGCGAATCCTTGGGCCGCTCGATGCCTTGGGGCCAGATTGGGCGGCTGGACCATGTGTGAACCTCGGTGACATCGCCGATGGCTCTGTCGGCGATCCATTCGGTCAGGACGCGATGCGAGTCCTTGGCATTCCACTGGATTGACATTTGTGTCGCGACGTTCGTCTCGGCTGCGCGCTGGGTTACTTTGCGTGCTTCCGCGACTGTACGCGTCATGGGCTTGGCACAGTAAATGTGCTTTCCTAGATCCATCGCTGCGAGTGCGATACTCGCGTGCGTGTGATCTGGGGTGCCGATGACGACTCCATCGATGTGTTTCTCCTTCTCCAGCAGGATACGAAAGTCCTCGTAGCGTTTGGCTTTGGGGTATTGGGAGAAGGTCTTTGCGGCAAATTCGGAATCGACGTCTGCGAGAGCCACGATGTTCTGGCTAGAGAGTTCCTTGAGATAGTTGGCTCCCATGCCTCCGACGCCGACGCCCGCGAGGTTGAGGGTCTCACTGGGTGCCCTGGCTCCTAGAAGATCGTTCGCTATGACGAGAGGCAACGCTGCTGCACCCTGAATGATTTCACGCCGTTTCATGCCCTATTCTGGGCGGTGAGGCGGTGAAAGGCCAGCCTTGGAATCTGGGATATTTACCAGGACGTAGTCGTTTACCATAAATTGAAATTTCATATCTAAAAGTAATTAATATAATTTAGCTGTATAAAGCATGGATTCAATCGCGTCGTCGTCAGGGGCTACTCGCCCGTCTCTCATTCCGGAGAAATGGGCTGTTCAGCAGCTCAAAACCCACTGGCTGAATCTTGAAATCCTGGAGCTTTTCCCTCTGAAGGCAAAAGAAATGGTTTCTTTCAAGGGGACGATGCCTGAGGTCAGGGAGATCGGTATCCGCCTGTTGACGGTAGATCCCAAGCACGCAGGGGGATCGGCTCGTCTAGCCTTGGCTTTCCACCGGGCGCAAGCTCTGGTCGGCATCGAGAATGCCTTTGGCATTCCTACCCTGCAAGCAGAAGCGTGGCCAGCGGTTTCCGAAACGCCATGCTGTCATCAGTTCCAAGGAATTTGAAGCCTACTCCGAAATCGAATTTGTCCACTATTCCGCCCAAAAAGACATGATAGTAGTCAGCTTGATAGTCTAGCGGGCTGTCGGCGGCATCTGTCTGGTGCGCATACTCCGCTAAGAACCTCAGCTTAAATGGGTCTGAGAGCGGATAAGTTCCAGACAATGATAGACCAAAAGTATTGTTGCTTTGGGCATCACCTGCGTTGTTTTCAAGATCCAGGAGGTAGGCATAGGCAGTAACTTTGGTATTTGGGATACCGGTGTAACCGGCATTGAGT